>ERZ1026940.195-NODE-195-length-24206-cov-7.917105_pt1 | contig 24206 bp, 24 predicted proteins | sample MGYA00519306_ERZ1026940 | MGnify/ENA primary metagenome ERZ1026940 (study PRJEB26926, sample SAMN06164613) | human gut metagenome | biome: ENVO:00009003; feature: ENVO:2100002; material: ENVO:00002003 | host: Homo sapiens | place: USA | collected 2012 ...
CGAGATAGGCTCCGGTCTCGTGGGCTCGGAGATGTGTATAAGAGACAGTTGCTAATCTGCGCCCGGATTTCCCGGATAAGGCGGTTTGCCTTTTGGATACTGCGGTTCAGTTCGCCTTTCTCGGTGGCGATACCTTTCTTCTCCATCTGGCAAGCCGCCACGCCCATGTGGACGGTGGGTATCTCGTCAATGCCGCGCTCGGCGTTGCTGCGGTGGTCGATACGCTCCGGGCTTCCGTTCCTCTCCAAAAAGTCGTTGGTATAGTCAGCCCATGCCTTGCGCCACAAGAGGGTGTTGTCCTTGTCGTTCCAGCCTGTAAGGTCAACCTTGTGCGTCTTGTATCTGCCGCTTGGCAAGCGGATACGCTCGCCGTTTTCGTCAAGGTCATATTCCTTTTTGGACTTCGCCGCCCATGCGCCGCGCTCGTCAAGTGGTCGCATAGTCAGCATGATATGACAATGGGGGTTGCCGCTGTTGGTGTCGTGGATAACAAAATCCACACACATTCCTCTGGAAACAAATTGAGAGGAACAGTATTCCCGGACAAGCCGGATCTGTTCCTCTCTGGATAATTCTATGGGGAGCGCCGCGTCAATCTCTCTGGCAAGCTGGGCGTTCCCGGCTTTCTCGTAAAGCTCCACGCTGTTCCACAAGGTTGAACGGTCAGAGAATGAGGGTGGGGCATGGGGCGGCAGCATGATTTCTGTATGGACAACGCCGCCTTTGCGGGTGTAGTCGTGGGTCATTCCGTCCCATTCGTTTGTCAGCTTTTCGCCGCTTCGGTAGGCGGCTGCGGCAACGGCTGATTTGCCTTTGCCCCGGCTGACTATGCTGATGTTACAATGGTAAATGGCTATGGGTATCACCTCCAGTATAGCGGATATAAAACTTGTGGAAAATGAATAGCTTGCGTAGCAAGGTATTCGGTTTCCGCAAGTACACAAAAGGGTAGACAGCGCAAGCTGTCGCAGGGGAAGTGTAGCGTCCCCTGTCTGCGGCAAAGCCGCCAATCGCAGCGCGGGGTAAAATCCCTGTGCGGAAATAAAGCCCTCGGCAGAGCGCACACGCCCGTTAGGGTGTATAAGTGCGCCCTTAGTGTCTAAGGGATTTATTCAGCGTTTCCGCTTTCGGCTCGTTTTTTCAGATATTCCCGTACCGGCTCACTCGTCAAGGCAAGCCGGAGAAGTGCTGTGGCTTCCTCGTCGGTCATGTTCTTTGCTTCCGGCACAATGCTTTCAAAGACTGCGCCCCGGACGATAAGGCGGTGGCTGCGCGTTCTGCGTTCCTCTTTGGATAGCTTCTGACGCAGCATCTTTTCCCGGTTCTCAAACTGCCGGATTTTCTTCTTTCCGTCCTCAATCTCGGCTTGCAGTTCTTCGCGGGTTTTTTCTCTCGGTTTCGTCATAGGTGGTCGCTCCTTTCTGCCTGTCGGCGTAGAAAAAGGACAGTCGATTTCTCGGCTGCCCTTTTGGGTGGGTATTAAGTTTTATTGTGTGCTGTTTTATCTTACCCTTATTGTTTTGACACTTTACTTAAACGGGATATTTCATCATCATTATTCAATAATCGTGTTGATAGCAGACTGTACCGCTTTATATCTCCCCTCATTTGAGTGTGCCGCTAAACAGGTAATTAAATATGCTTTTCCATCTTTTTCATACAGAACAACAATGTTATAGGAAGATGCCATTGTTCCTGTTTTCATTCCTTTAACATTTGCATTATAGTACGGTGAATTTTCATCTAAAAATTCATTTGTATTTTTCCATGTAAATTCACCTTGCGGAGTTTGAATTGAAAATTCGCTTTTTCCAATACATTCTTTAACAAAATCGTAGTTAAGGAGCTTCAACGCTACGCGGTTAATGTCATCTAAATGAGAGTCAGCTTGCATAGACGCGCCACTTGGGTCATTATATAAATTTGTTTTGGAATAGCCTGCTTCGATTAAATACTCACTAAGTTCTGTCATGAAATAATCTATATATTCCGTTGCTGTATAACCTTCGCCTAATTCGTTTTTAGCGATATGATATGCCAACGCATAGGCTGCGTCATTTCCGGAAGGAACAAGCATAGCCTCCATGATTTGTTTAACTGTGTATTCCCCAGCATACAGATTTGCTAAAGATGAACCCGCCGGAACAAGTTCTAATACCTCTTGATTTACTTCAACAATATCTTCCAAATCTACTTTTCCCAAAGCATAATCAATGGCAAATAGTTTTGCCAAACTTGCTACTGTGGGAAGTTGGCTATCGCCCTCGTAAAATAAATATTCCTCCTGTTCAATATCATAAACAGAAAATGAAAGAGCGTCCTGCGGAATGTTAAGCTCGTTCGTACTTAGTTGAAAATCAATTTTTTTATAGATGTCCTTTAAGAAATCAAAACGATAAATCCCTGTTTTGTGTAGCCCAATTACTGCAACAAATGCTATAAACAACACTGTTACAAAAGCTATTATCTTTTTACATTTTCTATGCTTCTTCATATTTTTTCTCCCACGAATTTATATCTGCCATTCTGTGCCTTTGAGAAAAGTATAGCACAAGAATATGAACAAATCCACATTATTTCAACAAGTTTGTAGTGCTGTTTTCTCTGGCATATCGCCGCGTTGCTTCCCGTCGTTCCTCGCTGTATGGGGCGGTCAGACGGAAAGAGAAACGTCCCTTTGCAATATCAAACTCCATGCAGCCCGTTTCCGGGTCTGCGTCCATCTGCTGGCAGATCGCCGGATAGCGGCGGCTGTATGCAAGCAGCCGCTTCTTTAAGTCAGTGTTGTGGGTGCGAATATGGATTAGCGGGTCTTTCTCGTCAAACCATATATCGGTGGTCTTTTCCTGCTTCGTAAGCCCTGTTCTCATAAACTCTCCTTTCTGCGCCCCTGTTACGCAATAGGGGCATTTTTCGGGTGTTTTCCTCGGCTTTTGACTTGGGGAAAATGAGGATTTTCAAATAGAAACCGCCCGGACAGGGAATGGTTCGTCGGGGCGGCTGTTATCGCAAGATTTCTGTTTTTTCCGGCTCTTGACCGTCAGACGCAGAAAAACGCAGACTGTCGGCAAGTATCGTTTTCAGCAACTTGTCGGAGAATGTTTCTGTGCCGTTGGGATTGAAAAACAGCTCCGCAACAATGGTCTGCCCGTTCCTCTGTGTCGTGATAACTCCGTCCGGCTTAGTCAGTGGGGTAGGTGTTCCTTTCTTTTCTGTCAATCGGTTTCTCCTTTCTCCGGGCGCAAAAGAGGGACTTCCCGTAGTTCGGAAAATCCCTCTCTGATGTTGGCTATTCTGTTTTATGGTGCGGACAGTGCAGCGGCAGCCTGCGCCTTTTTCTTCGCCCGATATTCCCGCGCTTTGATACGGTCATACTCCCGTTGCTTTTCAAGATTTCTCGCCCGGTATTCTCTTGAATAGTTGCGGTGGTAGGCGCGGCTCTTTTCCTTTTTTGCTTCCTCGATTTCCTCCCGCATTTGCCGGATTTCCTGCTCGGTCGGCTCTGCAAGCTGTGTCACTTCATTCTCAAACTTGCCGATATAATTGAAATATATGCTGATGTGCTGGATTGCGTATCTCGCCCTTTTCTGGTCGCGCTCATGCACTTCAATCCGGCTGATAAACTCGTTGAGAATGGCGGGGGTCAGGTCGGTAAAGGCAGCATGGCGTTCCGTCAGCTTCAAAAACTTCTGCGCCCGTCCTCCCGCGTTCTCATAAGCGGATAGCTGCTCTTGGAGCGTGGCAAGCTCCGCTTTCAGCGCATAGTATTCTTCCGAATACTTCTGCGACATCTGCTCATAACGGTCTTGCGGGATCGTGCCGAGGGCGTTGTCCTCATAGAGCTTGTTCAGCACCTTGTCAATCTGTTCAAGGCGCGTCGTGATTTGCGGAATACGCTTCTGCTGCTTCTTGGTCTGGTCGGTCTGCTGCATGGCAAGGTTCTTTTTCACTAAGGCTTCAAACTCCGCCCGGTTGCTGATAGAATAGTCCTCGATTTTCTTCAGCACTTCCGCGATGGTCTGCATGAGCAAGTCCGCGTCCATGATGTGCGGGGAATGGCATTTGGGGTTCTTGGCTTTTCCCTTGTGGTACTCGCTGCAATAGGCAACGTGCCGCTTGCTGCCGTATCTGTAATCTATTCGGATGTGCATTTTTGCGCCGCAGTCCTTACAGAAAAGTAAGCCCGACAAAGGGTGGATTTCCCCGTCCCCGTTGGGGCGTTTGACGGGTGCGTTTTCCAAAATCCGCTGTACGGTTTCAAAATCGCTGCGGCTGATAATCGGCTCATGCACATTTTCTGTGATGTGCCACTGGCTCCGGTCTACATAGTGGTTATGTTTATCCCGGAAATGCTTTGTAGTCTTGAAGTTGACTACATCGCCGCAATACTCCTGCCGTGTGAGGATATTGGTCAAGGTGGCTTTGTTCCACTTGCAGCGGTTATCCTCGTTGAGCGTCTTATTTTTACAGGTTCCCCGCCCTCGGTCTTTCATATAGAAAGTGGGGGTAGGGATTTGCTCGTTTTTCAGATGCACGGCGATTTGGTTGCGGTTCTTCCCGCCGATAAACAGACGGAAAATCAAACGGACAACCGCGGCGGCTTCCTCGTCGATTATCCAAAAATCCTTGTTGTCCGGGTCTTTGACATAGCCGTAAGGGGCTTCGGTGACAATCGGCTTTCCACTCATGCCTTTGGTCTTAATGCCCGTTTTCACTTTCTTGCTGATGTCCTTTGCATACCACTCCGACATGATATTGATAAAGGGCGCAAACTCCAATGTGTCGGGCTTCTCGCTGTCAATGCCGTTGTTGACCGCGATAAAGCGCACATTGTTCCGTCTGAATATCTCCATCGCGTTGCCGACTTGGAGATAGTCGCGCCCCCAGCGGGTAAGGTCTTTCATAATGCAGACACCGATTTTCCCGTTTTCCACATCGTCCATCATGCGGGAGTAGGCGGAACGGTCGAAAAACCTGCCGCTTTCGTCATCGTCAATGTAGTGCCGGATATTGGTTAGGTGCTGCCCTCTGGCATAGTTCTCCAAAAATGTTTTTTGGTTCTGTATGCTGTTGCTCTCGCCGCCGTCCCTGTCCTCGTCGCCCACAGAAAGGCGGGAGTAAAGGGCTGTAATTTTGCTATAATCAGTCATGTGCATAACCTCCTGTGCGTCCATGTATGTGTCATTTACACTTAAAATTATGCACTCCAGCGGGCAGCGCCGTATTCTTCGCCGTGCCGATACTTCTTGGCATTCCTGCGTTTTGCATGTACCAGCAGGCACAGTGCGCATCCGCACAGAAACCCAATCAGCAGGTCAAGGGGCACAAAGCCGGACAGTCCGTTTCGGAACGCCATTGCCGCGCCATCCCGCAGGTGCAGGAATTTCGCGGAAAAATCCGTCCCGGCTGACAGCCGCCATGCTTCACTCAGCTTCGCCGCGGCAAGTCCAATAACCCCGTAGGGCAGATGCAGCAGCAGGCTTTTTTTCCATGCGTCGGCGTTCATCTTTCCCTCCCTTTCTGCCTGCTGCGCTCCTTCTGTTTGCTGGGGGATGCCGTATCCAGCTGCGGCTGAACATTCCGCTGCTCCTTCCGCTTCGCCAGAAAATCCATTGCATACGCGCGCATTGCCTGATCAATGGCAGCACGGTCGCGAGCTTTGAAGAACACCAGATAGCGCGTTTTTCCGCTGTCGGAAGTACCCTTATGGATGGCATAATCCACCCCATATTGGCGGGCGTATCGTTCAAACGCCTTCACCTCCTGCCGGTCAGCCAGTGCAGTCTGCTCAACGCCCTGATTCTGCCCGATGAGCTGCTTCACGCTCTGCCTGCCCTGCGGTTTCGCTTGATAATGCTCCTTGGCTTTATTCCAGCCGAGTTTCAGCGCTTTCGCGAACGCCGTCGCCAATGTCCTTTCAGTGAATTTGCTGGTATTGATGATGAGGGAGAGCGTTTTGTTTTCGATTTCTTCCTGCATTGGAAGCCTCCGTCATGAAAAAGTGCAGCGCGCCGCCCAAGGCGGGACTTCCAAGCGGCGCAGGAACAGCTTTTGATGATACACCATCCGCTTACGCCTTTCGCCGTCTGCGCATCAGCAGCATCGTGCCGCTTACCAGCATCAGGGCAATGCCGATGAGCATCACTCCCGATGCCGCCAGCTGCACGCCGGTCTGAATCGTCGTGTAGTTGACCCACTGCGGCATTTCTTCGGGAATCTTGTAGTGCTCGTCAATGACCAGCTTCCGGACATCGCCGCTCAGGGTGTAGCCTTTCAGCGTTTCGGTTTCCTGCAAATAATAAGTGCCGGGCTGCAAGTGTTCGGCGCGGACAATGCCGTTCTCATCGGATTCCAGCGTTTGCAGGAGATTGCCGTCCGCATCCCGCAGGGCAAATTTCACGCCTTGCAGCGGTTTGCCATCGGCATCCACTTTCATGAACGCATAAGAATCAGGAATGTTTACCAGCAGCACCGGCGCTGTTCCCGACCAGCTGTCATCCACTTGGAAGCGATAGTCCGCCATGCGGCTGTAACCGCTGGGGGCAGCCGCTTCATGGACAGTCCACACGCCATAATCAAATGCTGTAAAGGCAAACGCACCGTTTTCGTCGCTGACAGCCGTTTCTGCCACAGCGCCCGTTTCCGCGTTGATGAGCTTGAAGAGAATGCCTGCCATCGGCGTTCCGGCTGTATCCACCTTGATAAACAGGATTTTCTTCTGCTGATTCACCGCCGTCGCTATCGGTTCTTCCGCATTCGTCCAGTTCGGCGTTACCGTCACCGAAATTGCGCTGCGGTTCAGCAGATACCCATCCGGCGCGGACGTTTCACAAATGGTGTACTGCCCCTGCGGAACGAAGCGGAAGCGCACCAGCCCGTCTGCATCCGAAACAGCCGATGCCGTTTCGCGCTCGTCCGCATCCAGCAGCACGAACTGCGCCCCTGCCAGTGCCTTTCCATCCGCATCGGTCTTTTGAAGCAGAATTTCGGCGGGATAATTGATTGAAGAAACCGTAGCGGAAACAATCGGCGTTTCCTGATCCGACGCCTGAATTTCTACGGTGTACGTCGTCAAATCCAGCACATACCCGGACGGAGCGCTGATTTCCTTGACCGTGTATTTTCCCAGCGGCAGCAGCGGACTTTTCTCCACGCCTTCGCCGCTGGTGGTCATCGTGGCGACCAGCTCGCCGCATGAATACCACTGTGTGCCGTCTTGCCCGACAATGTCCTCCGCCGCCCGAATTTCAAATACCGCGCCTTTCAAATACCCTTGTTCACCCGTCGTCTGCATCTGCCCGGTCTTTTCCAGCAGAATCTGCCCCTTGATAGGCGTATTGCGGATGCTGACGTTCTGAATGGGTACGTCCTCCGCCAGCGATGCCATCGGCAGACAGAAGAGCAGCAATGCCGCCAGCAGCATGGGCAGGATGTTTCGTTTTGTGTTCATGGATGCCTCCCGTTTTTCTTGTCAGTCAGCATTGCCGGGAATCGAAACGGTAACGACACAGCCGCTGTCCAGATACCCGTCCGGCACGGTGGTTTCGCGGATTTCGTAGATGCCCCACGTCAGCACAGGCGTGACTGCCACCCCTTCCGCATCCGTGGTGATGACCGCCACAACCTCGCCGCACCCTTCCTTGCCATGCGAAGGCAAGCCGCTCACGCGGATGACCGTAAAGACTGCGCCAGCCAGACTTCCGCCCGTTTCCGCGTCCGTCTTAACAATGCGAACCTGCCCCTGCATGGGTATATTCGTCACGCTGCGCTCCACGGTTTCGTCCATGACGACGGTCACTTTTTCGCTCCACAGGCTGTTCACATAGCCGACGGGCGCTTCATGCTCCTTGACCATGTAGTCGCCGACCAGCAGGCTTTCGGACATTGCCACGCCTTCCTCGTTCGTCAGCATGGTGGACACCAAGTCGCCCGTGCTGCCATCCTCATTCAAGGCGTAGATGTCGAAGCGCACACCCGCAATGGGATGACCGTCCAGTGCATCCGTTTTGATGACCCGAATCCAGCCGGGCGCATCCTCATTGACCACCGTCGTCAGAATCTGCACAGGGTTCTGATAAGTGCCGTCAATCGTCACCTGCCATTCGCCGGTGGACGGATGATAGCCGTAAGGCGCTTGAATTTCCCGGATGGTATAAGTGCCATACCCCAGCTTCGAGAAGGTCAGATGACCGCTGGCATCGGAAGTCTGCTGCTGCACGAGTGTGTTGCTGGCATCGTAAATGCCGAACACAGCGCCGGGCAGCGGCTCGCCGTTCTCCTTGACCTTTTTCAGCTGAATCTTGTTGATTTCATCCCGAATTTCGGTTTCCCCGATGATTTTTCCTTCGCTTGTCACCGTGAAGGTTTTTACCGCCACATTCAGCGCATACCCCTCCGGCGCATAGGTTTCCTTGAACGTATACGAGCCGGGAACAAGCGGAATATCCGGCAGCTGACCGTTTTCATCCGTATACGCGCGGTAAATGGTGCTGCCCTGCGCATCGTACACTTCAATCAGCGCACCGGGCAGCGTTTCCTTGCCGGCAATGTCCCGCTTGGTAATCGTCACCGGCGTGTAAATCAGGCGATTCAGGATAGGCGCATCCAGCGTGATTGCGATTGCCTCCTCCGCTGCATCCATGTTTTCGGGTGTCAGCTGCACCGGGTACTGCTCGGTATTCAGCAGCCAGCCATCCGGCGCGGACAGTTCCTTGATATAATACGCGCCATGCGGGTACATGCCGGAGAATGTCAAATTGCCCTTGGCATCCGTGATGCCAGTCGCCATCAGCGTATGGGCAGGCAGCTTCTGGCTGTCGCCGTAGGAAATCACCCCTGCATTGAACAAGCCGAACACACAGCCTTCGCCGGGAACTGTCTCGATGGACGAGCGAATCATGCCGTCCGCCGTTTCATCCACTCGAATTGCTTCCTGCTGTTTGTGCAGCGTCACCCGAATCGGCAGATAGGTGTTGACCGCGGACACTTTCACTTCCACGACAGGCGTCTGCCTGCCTGCCGCCGTCAACGTGAAGGGATACGGGGTATCATCCAGCAAATAGCCGTCCGGAGCGGAAACTTCCTGCAAGCAGTAGCTGCCCAGCGGCAGCAGCTTCGAGTTCACTGCGCCGTCTGCACTGGTGGTCAGTGTTTCCACCAGTTCCCCCTGCTTGTAGAAAACCGTCCCTTCCTTGCCGACAACATCCGCTGCGGCGCGGAGTTCAAACACGGCGCCCTTCAAATATCCCTGCTGATAGACAGGCTTCATGACGGTATTGCCCCATTCATCCTGCTCGTCCGTAAAGCGCACCAGCTGCAAGCCGGTCTTTTCCAGCGCCACGCTGCCGCGCACGGGCGTGTTGGTTACATTCACCGTGATGGTTTCCGCCGCTGCTGCCGGAACAGACAGGCTCATCACCAGCAGCACCAGCGCAAGCACCCAGTGCATCCATTGCTTCATCCGCTTCATTTTTCTTCCTCCTGTTATTTGATTTGAACGATGGTCACAAAGTCCGTATCCACATAACCGTCAAGCGCATTGGTTTCCGCAATTCGATATTCTCCCCACGGAAGCGCTTCGGTCTGTGCGATGCCATCCGCATTCGTCGTAATTGTTGCGACAACCTTGCCAATGTTGGAAGCATTGTCCGATGCAGGCGCGGTCAATCTCGTCACCGTGAACGTGACACCGGGCAGCGGTTTTCCCGTCATGCTGTCCGTCTTGATGACCCGGATGATACCCATCATGCGCTCGTTGATGAACATGCACGCCGTGTCTGCCCCCGCCGTCACCATGATTTCCTGCGCCGAGACAACCGACAGCCGATACCCCTGCGGTGCGGTTTTCTCGCGAACCTGATAGCGTCCCGGTGCAATCCCGGAAAAAACGGCACGCCCCTGCGCATCCGTCACTGCTTCTGCCAGCACCGCGCCGGATTCATCCAGCAGCTCAAACACCGCGCCTTGCAGCAAAATGCCGTCCATGGACTGCTTGGTCACAAACACCGTGCCATACAGCAGTTCAAACGTGACAACGGCGGATTGCAGCGGGTATGGCGTTCCCTCTATCGGGACAAGCACTTTCTGGATGGAGGCGCTGGGGATTCCGACCAGAAAGCCTGCTTCTTCCGCGCTGGACGCGATTGATTCCATGTAAACGGAGAAGCTGCTTTTGTCCGACAAAATCCGGATGGTATCGCCGCTCTTGACATAGTAGTACGCTTCATCCGAACCGCCGCTGTTCCCCGTGATACTGCCCGCTGCCTTGGAAATCCGAATCAAATCCGCATCCGTCGTCAGCGTAACCGTACCGATATAGCCGCCGTCTGACGCTTGGATGCGCTGACCGCTGACCGTGATTTTCCCGGTGATTTTCGCGTGCGCAATCGCGTTTTTCGCCAGCCAGCGGGCATAGGTCAAGTACACTTCCGGTGCGCCGCCGGAGAAGGCGTAGAAATTATCCATGTCCCAATAACTGCGGACGTACTGCGCGCCTTCCAGCTGCTTAATCACCTCGCGGATAGCAAACTGACCCGCGACACGGCTCCACACTTCGTTGTTTGCATCACTGCGATCCAGCACCATAAACGGATAGGTGTGCCGAAGCGCCCAGGCGATGGCGTGCATGGTCTGTGCCTTGAAGCGCACCCCGTTCATACCGCCGCCTTCTGCGGTGTTCACGAACGCCTCCATATCAATCAGCGCATACGGGCCGGTTTCCGTTTTGTTCGCGCCCGACCCTTCGCCGGGGCCGGAAAGCGTATGCTCAAGGCAATACACGGGGAAGGTTTCCAGATAGTGCGGTGTCGCATAAATCGTGCCGTGCGATGCCGATTTCGCCAGCTGGGGATATGCCGCGTCCCTGCCGGAACTTCCTTGCAACCCCGACTGTCCCGCCTGAAAACTGCCGATTTTGCCGTGAATGTTCTTCAGACTGAATCCGTCCGTTTCTGCGGTGTACGTTTGCATTTCCCGGAGCAGACGCAGCATTTCTTTGGAATACGCGAAATCCGTCACCGTGCAGGCATCCGCATCCGTTTCGCCGGTTTCCGCTGCCATTACCCACACTGTTTCATCAGCCGTCCACTTCATCTTGCCGCTGGGGAAAGAATCGCCGTACAGGAAGCGCACCTGATACCATGCCGTCCCCGAAGCATCTTCCGCAACGGACACCACCTGCACCGCGGCTGCTTTGACGAAATTGCCCTGATACTCGCTGGAAAAATACGTTTCGGACGCATCATCATCCACCGCAGAAAAGACGCGCGTGTCCGTACTGACGCTGACAAAATCGCCAGGATTTACAGGCGGCACCGTTTCGTCGATTTCTTCCGCGCTGCTGATTTCTGGATTTACCGAAGCATCCGGCGATTCTGCGGCATCCGGCTGCTCCGAAGCGCCGCTTTCATCCGCTTCGGGCAGATTCGATTCTTGGTGCGGCGCGTCCTGCGAAGGTGCATCCGCGGGCGTTTCTTCTTCATCAGATGCTTCTTCCGGGCGGCTGCCATTGACCACGAACAATCGCTTTTGACCGAAGGTAGTCATTCCGTCGCAGGATGGCACGTCGGCGATGCCCGACACATCCGCATCCGTCAAATAGCGGGTATCCAGCGACGCTGCCGGTACAAAGCCGCAGATGGTCTGCTGCTCCGCATCCAGAAACCAGACCTGCACGGCTTGATGACCGCTGAAAAACGCCGTCGCCAGCAGAATGGACGCATCATCAGCCGCGGCATAAACAATGCGCTCCTGCGATTCTGCGCTGGCGTACACGCTGACTGCCCGCACCGTCCGGACGTAGACATACCCATGTTCTTCAATCGCCGCCTGCAAAGGATGACGGTCGTCCGACGAACTTTCCTCCTCCGAATTGGGGAGCATTTCGTCATGGGACGGCTCATCCGGCGCATCGGATGCGGATTCGTCAGGCGCTTCCTCCACGGGTGGAAGCGCCTGTTCCTCTGCCGGAAGCACAATGACTTCCGTTCCCGTGATGTCCGAGGGTGTGGCTGCTTCTTCTGCTGCCGCACAGAGCGGAATGCAGGTCAGCACCAGCGCCGCAGACAGCATCAATGATGCAAATCGTTTCAAATTGGATTTCAATTTCATTTGCTTCTCCTTCTTATACTATTTTCGGATGAAAATGAGCCAAGATGCGCCGCGAATTTTTCACGCTGTCTAACGCGAATGAAACGCAGCGTAGCAGCGCTACGCTAAGTGGAATAAGCGGACGACAGCGGGGAAAAGGCGCAAGCAGATGGCTCAGGTGAATCCGAAAATAGTATTATTCTTGAACCGCCAGCACAATCAGACGGCCGCTTGCACCGCCCGCACTGCGGTCGCAGGTAATCAGGGTCAGAATGTGGTCATCCGCACCGACTGCCGCGCCTGAATCGTACAGTGCCTTGGCTCGTGCGCGGTCTACATACGCTTGAAACGCCTGTCCGCTGGCAAAATCAGCCGCCGCTGCATCCCAGTCACCAACCTGCATGTTGACGACGGCGAAAATCCGATAGGTGCGTTCGCCGTAAATCGTGTCCAGCTGAATGATGCTGTGCGCGGCGCAGTAGCCCGAATCCTTGTATTGCACAAGGCTGCTGAACATCGCGTCGCTATGGCTCAGGTGATGCCCGTAGATGGCAATGTTCCTGCTCGGTGTCTGATAATCCGCCGACGGCAGCGAGAACAGGCATCCCAGCTTGCTGTTTTTGCCGCTGAACAGGTGCGTCAGGTAGTAGTCCGTCCTGTTCGACCGCACAACCGGATAATCCACCGGCGTACCCGGAATGGTGAGCCATGCGGCAAAATCCGGATTCTGCGCAATGCATGCTTCTACATCGACACTGCGGGGATTTGCTGTCCGCTCTGCCTGTGCTGGCGCGGCAGTGTCGGAAGCAGCCGGGTGTGCGGAGGGCGGCGCGGCAGCGGGCACAGCGGTTTTCTCTGCCTGCGGCACTTCCAGCAGCAGAGGCAGCACGGTCTGCACGGCGGCTGCCGCGGGGGATGGCGCATCCTCCACCAGTCCCGAAGCCTGTTGAGGGGGCTTAACCTCTGCGGACATGCGCGTGTATACACGGTCATCTTCTTCGACCTCCTTTATCTGCCCGAAAATTGGGCAAAGAAAAATCATGCTTCCGAACAGAAACATGACCATCAGCAGAATATCCACTTTTCGTTTCATGCGTCTTTATCGCTCCTGCGACATTTGCCGCTTCCGAACCCAGTAATCCAGCAGCTTGAAAATTACCTTTTCCATCTGCTCCGTTGTGTAGGAACGTGGAAAATACTTGGTCAGCTTTTCCTGCGGCAGCACGACAGACCCCTTGGCAGGAACCGTCTGCTTGTTCTCCGTCATGATTTCCATGATGCCCTGTTCCGACAGCGTACCCTGTTTGCTTTCGCGCTTCATGCGCTGGGCTTGCGAAAGGGACGGTGTCTGCTGCGTGTTTTCCAAGGCGGTATCCAGCCACTGCTGTTCTTCCGGCTTCAAGTACGAAAGTTCCACGGCAGGGGTAAAGGCGAGTTTGCCCGCGTCCACCTTATCAATGAGCGGCGGCTCAAGGTTGTTCAGGCGAATGAAGCGTTGGACTTGTCGTCCGCTTTCTCCCGTCTCCTTACCGATTACATCTGCCATTTCAAAATTCCCGACAACTTGTCGGGAATTTTCTTTGGATGGACGTCCAGCTTTCCGGCGCATAGCTTCCATTTTCATTTGATACGCCTTGGCACGTTCGCTGGGCAGAATGTTCTCGCGCTGCAAATTGCTGTCCACCATGATGATGACAGCTTCATCATCGTCCAAATCGCGGACAATAGCAGGAATCTCATTCATCCCTGCCAGCTCACAGGCGCGCTTCCGCCGATGCCCGGACACAATTTCATATCCGCCGTCCGCCATCGGCCGGGCAATAATCGGCACCAGCACCCCATATTCCTTCACGCTCTCCACCGTTTCCATCATCCGGTCATCATCCAGCACACGGAACGGATGATCTTTGAAGGGATGCAGTTCGCTTAACGCAAGGCGCTGAATCTGCTCCTGCTGGCGTGAGGCTTCCGTGGAGAAAATGTCATCGTAGGAGGTCAGACTTGGCTTTCTGCCGCTGCTTTTCAAGCTGAAGCACCTCCTTCGTGAGCGCACGATACGCCTGTGCCACCTTGCCGCCGGGGTCGTACTCGAAAATACTCTTCCCGGTCAGGCTCGCTTCTGCCGCGCGGACGGAATGCGGAATCGCCGTCTCGAACACCTTGATTTTGCCGCCGTAAGTCTCCCGAATCAGCGTCGTGATTTCCTTGGCGTTGTTCGTGCGCCCATCCACCATCGTCATGAGGATGCTGTCGATTTTCAGCTTAGGATTCATCTGCCTGCGTACCTTGGCAATGGTTTTCAGCAGCTGTTCCAGCCCTTTGGCGGACAGGTAATGCGCCTGCACCGGGATGATTACACGATCTGCCGCCGCCAGCGCATTGATGGTCAGCATCCCCAGCGACGGCATACAGTCGATGATGATGCAGTCGTAGTCCTGCCGATTGCGGGCAAGCACCTGCTTCAAGATGGTTTCGCGGCTCATTGCATTCACCAGCGACACCTCCGTTCCCGCCAGCGCGATGTTAGCAGGCAGCAGGTCAATTCCCTCCGGATGATGCAGTATGCCCTCGCCCGGCGCAATCGGGACATCGTTCATGACCTTGGTCATCAGGTCTGCGATTGTGGGCGCAAGCTGATCCGGCTGCTGATTGCCGAGGCTGATGGTCATGCTGGCCTGCGGGTCAGTGTCCACCAGCAGCACCTTTTTTCCTTCCCGTGCCATCGCTGCCCCTATGTTGATGCAGCTGGTCGTTTTCGCTACCCCTCCTTTTTGATTTACAGTCGCAAGCACCGTGGGATTCATCCACTTCCTCCTTCCTGCACTCGTTCATCCGTGGCAGCAGAACTTCCCTGCCCTCCACTGCTGTTTGATGGTGGGTTCAGCCTGTAAATATTTCACACCTCCTGTTCTGGAAAATAGAAAGGCATCGACAGATTGCTCCATCAATGCCTTCGTCTCTTTCGACACTACTATTATAGCACAGGTTTCGTTGCTAAAGCGTGCTAATTTGTCTTGTTCGCTGCTAATTTGTCCTGTTTTGTGCTGCGCGATGCTATTTCATGCTATTTGCTGCTATCTTGCGCGATTGCCGCCCGTGTTGTCCCCTATTCAGTTGCTTGCACTTAGCAGCATTTCCAGTTCATCAAGCGCCTGAGTGTGCAAATGATACACGCGCGACCGGCTTAATCCGATTCTTTCAGCAATTTTCTCAAAATTCATATGAGAAAGATAATAGTTCAAGAGGATGATCCGGTGCGCCTGATTATCCATGCTGTTTACGACAGCTGTGATTTCTTCAACGGCATCCCGATACTCCTGTGTCAATTTTTCCAACTCTCTGCGTGCTTCCGTGAGACGAATAATCGCATTCTCATTCGCACCCACGTTGCGCGCATGGGCGGTAAATTCGCTTCCCCAAGATGCCGTAACTCGCTGCGTAAGGCTTTTGTAGAGTTCTATCTGCGAGAGAAGGGCATCTATTCTCTGTTCAACTGCTTCTGCCCTTTTCAAAAATGCAACTGCTTTCCTCATGCAATTTCACGCTCCAATCTTTTCAGCAGCTGGATACCATCTATGTCAGTAAGCAATACAAAACGACCGGACTGAAAAAAGATTCGCAGTTCATCAAGCCTCTGCTTGTACTGCATGATGCGGTATGTGAGATAGTCTCGTTCTTCTGCTGTCAGCTTTGTCTCGCTGCGGAACTTTTGCCGAAGTTCGTACTGCATCCGACCGCAGCTGCGGAAATCCTTGACCGCCTGAACAATCACTGCACTCGCAAACGCTTTCCACGGTTCCTTTTCTCCATAAACATAATGGGAGCAGTTTCTTCTCTGATTCATCCCAGCACCTCCGCCAGATATTCCTTTATTTATTTTCGCATTGTTCTTTGCGTTTTTTCTGCTGCTTTTTGCTCAACATACTCAGTAACAGCTCGAAACAGCAGCATCATCAAGGGATGATTATTCCATTTTGCAGCTTTTTCACTGGTGTCCTTTACCATTGAAAGCCACCATTCTTCGGCATCTTGTGCCTGATTCTCCGGCGGATCACAATGCGCTGCATACAGGCGGAACGCATCGCGGAAAATCTCCCATTCATCATCGTTCACTTTGCCATGCATGTTCTCACCGCCATTCCATAGGAAGTTCGCCTTGATTGACCCGCGTGAAACCTTCCATCAGCATCTGCTCAATCTTTTCAGACCATGCGTGCTGCGGCGGAAGTCCCTTCACATCCGACATAGTTCTGCTTCGGCGGTCAAAATAGAGTTTTATCATCTCATCCACAACGCCAAGGTCACGGTTTTTCATGATTTCCACCACATTTCCCACATCCGGCTGAATCTCAAGTTTGGGATATACCGAGCGATAGCGCATCATAAAATCAGCATTGACCCGATGAACCATAAACACATTGTCGGCTGCATTTGTAAGGTCGGCTGTTCCGCTGATGTCGCCTTTGCGCAGAAATGCTTCTGTTTTCCGCGGATGACAGATAAAATGAACGTGAATTTTCAACGTCTTTGCCATTGTGGAGAGCCGCTTGGCAATTCGGGATTGCATCTCATATTTGTCCACATTGCCAAGCTGAATATCCAGTGCCATCAGATTATCGACAATCGCCACCGAAGCACCGTTCTGCTGAACCCAATCGTAAATTGTGCTGATAACGATTTCCCAATCAGTGCCGAAGTCATTGTCGTAGATGGCAAACTTGCCTGTCAGCATAGCATCCAGCTTCGCCTCAATGCCGGGCTTCAGGCAGAAATGATTGGGATTCAGCGGATCAGGCATTACATAGTCTGGGCCCGCTGCTTGAAGCAGTAGCCATTCTCGTATCCGTGATGCCGTCATTTCTCCTGAAAACAGCGCGACTTTATATCCCTGCGATACAGCTGCCAGACCAATCTGACTGACAAGCGTTGACTTGCCCGAAGCATTGCCCCCGCTCCAAATGGACATTTCGCCTGCATTGAATCCCCCTATCTTTGCGTCAAGCGAACTGAGCCGTGACCGAATTACCACAATTTTGCTGCGGTCTACATTCGGAATCTCTGCAAAGTCCAGCATCCGTGCCTTCGCCTTGCCAAGCAGTGGAGAATTTTCCGCTGCGCTGACTTTTGCTGTCGGCACAGCAGGCGTTACTGCATAAGGGCTGCTGCTGTAAGCTGCCGGGTCTACCTTCTGCCGGAACTCATGCCAATGGTATCCGGCGCAGCTGTTATGGAAGCAGTGGAATCCGAAACCGCCTTGATGGTACGCAAACACGGCGGCATCTCCGTGCTGATGCGAATCGTCAAACGGACAGTGTGCTAATTGGTACTTTGTACCGCTGCTGATGGCTACTTTTTTCTCCACCTCCACGCCATGTGCGGAAAGGAAATGCTCAATGTCCCAAGTGCTTTCTTTGCCGGAACGCCGAGCTTCTGTCGGTATCGCCGCTTGATGCAGTTCCGCTGCAATATTCTTGACCAGCGCAATGGTTGTTTCTCGAATCTGCTCCGGATAGCGGATGATGCAGCTCTGTCGGTGCGGACGTTCCGGCGTATGGGCTCCTTTCGCTGCAATTGTTCCATACAGCTTGGTAATTCTTGATGGGTTATACACCGCCGTATCAATTTTTGCCTCGTCTGTGCTGAACCACATGTCCAGCACAGAGAGAAAATCCGCAACCACTTGCCGGTCATCCGTGCTGATATGCACCTTAAAAAGCAGATGATAGCCATTGCCGCTGTCTGCAACAATTGGCTCGCTGAATCCCGTTGCCATCAGCCTCTTCATTGTCTTTCCAGCAACAGCGTGTGCTGCTTCCTTTTCTTCTGCCGATGCACTGACACCGCTGGGGCGGACTGGGTCTGCATCAATCAAAATCCACTGAAAACCTATGATGTCATTGTCAGACGTTGTTTCCTTCGGACGTTCTACCAGACGTTCATGCTGAGCACGCGCATAGCAGGCACTTTTGACGGGGTTCAACGACTGGTAAAACGTGCGATTCGGATACTTTGCCAATTCAGCAGCAATGCGCGGACTGTCCGCACGAAAATAACCGCTGACAGTAGGCTTAGGGTCTATACTCCTGATTTCAATGATTGCATCCGGTTCATGCAGCAAGGACAGCCACTTTACTGCGAGTTCCACTGTTCTTGATTCTCCTTTTGCGCTTTTTGTAGATTCGCCTCTCTCCACGGCTCGCGCTGAAGCCATTTGCTAATGCCGGGGATATACTGCCCGCCATCTTTCGTCCATGCGATAGAACTTTTTGCTGCTTCAAGCGCTGTCATGATTATTTCAAGCGTCGCACCATGCCGCAGTGCCTGTTGATATATGCGAAAGGCCTCATCCCAGTCATTTCTGCGATTAGCCGGATAAGCAAACCACAGCTTTTCAAACTCATCCGGATAATGAGATAGTGTATCTATCGTATTACTATTATTATATTGCTGCTGGGTGTGCTGATTTTCAAGCCGCCTGCGATGTGCAAATGCTGAAAAATGCGCATTTGCACCGTTTTCCGCTCTTTCTTTCGTACCGCATATGGACTTGTTTTCAGCACACGGCGTGCTTATTTTAGTACCGTCTGCGTACTGATTTTCGGGACAGAGTAGCCTTATTTTCATACCGCCAGCGGTCTGATTTTCAAGCCAGTTTGATACGGTAACGATAGAACCGTCCCGCGCTGTTTGTATCTGAACATAGCCCATTTGAACCAGTGCAGCCATCTTCCTCGTCAGCTTATCACGAGACAATGCACTGCCCTGACCGTAAGATGCAGTTCTTTCGCAGTGCTTTCCAGCGTTTCACCATTGAGGTAGCACGCAATAATTTTCGCACCATCCGGATACGCAGAATCTGCATACCGATAGATTCGGGCACACAGTGTGTTGTATCGTTCCTCCGCGATGTACTTTTTCTCCAGCGTCGATTCGCAATTCACAACGCCATAGCCGCGCGCTGCATTGTCATTGCCGAACCCTTCTGCAAAGTGTTCCGTTTCATACGAAACAACAATTCCTTCCTTGCGCCATGGACACACGAAGCAATCCCCATTGCAGCGACGGTAATCCGCCTGTCCGCAGATTTTTTCCTGACGAGCTCTATAACGTTCCTTGTTGATGAGTTTGTCCCATTCCTTCTGCAGCTCCGGATTCAGATATACTTTCTTCCCTGCAATCCAAACATAACGTCCTTGTGACATTGCAATTTTTCCTCCATTCCTTTGTCTCGAATGGAGAAAATCGCAAAAGAAGGGTATACTGAACAGTGCCGCCTACCATCATGAATTTCTCCATTCATTTGGTTGGCAGCAGCCATTGCCTCGGCTGATGCTGATATGCGCCGTATCCTTCATCAGGCAATTCCTTCGGGGATGCCGGCTCCGAGGGGTTTCTGCATACGGCTCTTTGTTACAAAAAAAGCGGTCAGAAATAGTTCTCTTTTGAGAACTAATCCTGACCGTCAGACAGCTCTATGGATTTATCTTTTTCGCACATACATTTTGACTGTTCAAAGAAAGCAATTGAGCTGCTGGTCTTGCAATCACAGTCATTATGTACATATGGAAAGTGTTAGCCTTTTGACCAGCATTTGAGCAAACAGGTGTGATGTATTTGGGGGGCATTCGCGTTTTCCTAATCTGCTCTGTTGCGTCAGAATTGCCTCTTGTCACCACCCTATTGCCATTTGCTTTCACAATTCCACTTCTTTCAGCTTCAGATTATTCTGAAGTTCATTTATTGCTGCAAAAATCAGCATTAGATATATTTGCAGTAAAGTTTTCCATGTTTTTTGTAACATAATGTGATTGTCCTGTCAATATCATCTATCAACTTCTCCTCCCCTTTCACCTCCCATACAGCAGCAGCGCCAAGTGCGCCAGCGCGCGATCCTTCTTCTTGTAGGCGGAGCTCCGCTCCACGCAAAACCGTTCGCTGATTTCCTCTATCGCGTCCGTTTTCCCGTTTTCTGACAGATAGAACATCGTCAGCACCGTTTTTTCGTCCTCCCCCAGCGCATCCCACGCCGGCTGAAACCACGCCATGAACTCTTCCGCCTGCCGCTTCCGCTCTTCCAGCACATCAATTTCCGCAATTCCATGCAGAATCTGGTTTTCGCCCGACTGCGGATTTCGCGCACCATGCGCCGACTCCTCGAAGCGCATCCCGCCAATGCGAACCATGTCCTGCCGCACATTCGCAATCTCCTCCGCCGTTGTCGCCAGAATCGCCTTCATGCTGCGATAATCTTTCAGCGCCGCCATTGCCGCGCTCCGCTTGTCCAGATAGTTCCATGCAATGCTCATTCCGCAAACCTCCTGTCGTTGTTTCGTGCCCTCATCATAGCAGAAAAGTTCGCGAATTCAAAACCAGAAACTGAAATCCTGAACCCCAGTAATTCCAAGGGATTCAGGACTTTTCTCCTTACCGTCCGATTGAAAATCGGGACAATGCAAGCCTTCCCAGACTGCCTGAATTTCAGTTTCTGAAACGCGAAAATGAAGAAAATTTTCAGGCATAGAAAAAGCGGCACACAGCCGAGTGGGTGTCGGTTGTGTGCCGCCGACGATTATTCAAGCATTCAATAAATGCATTTGAATTTTGCTCGCATACGACGGATCTTCACAGAAAATGATCGTTACATTCTTCTTTTGCATTACATACTCCGGATTGCCAAAGTAGTGCTCAATATCCGCATCAAAAGGCAATATAATGCGGTATTCTGCCTCATCATCCCCCATGCTAAAATATTCGCTTCCAATATATTGTGGGTAACTCTCCGCATGGAAAGTCAGTTCCGTAAGAGGTGTCCACCAAAAAGTTCGATCACCAATGAAAACGATTTTTTCTGGAAAAGTGAATTGGTGAAGCGACGTGTAGGAAAATGCTGCTTCTCCAATCAGATACACTGAATCCGGCAACTGTATCTGCCGCAAGGCATAGCATTCGCTGAAGCAAAAATCATCCACAATGAGCAGTTCACTATTCGCACCAAATTTCACTTCCGCGAGATTTGTGCACGCCCAGAATGCAAACGCCCCCAGGATCTTGCATGAATCCGGGATAACAACCTTTTTCAGTGATTCATTGTCAGTAAAAGCAAAGTCCCAGATATAGCCGATGTCGTTTGGAATCTCAAAACAGGAATGAGTGAGTGTCTTCGGGTACAACAGCAGGATGTCTCGTCCATACAGCACACCATCAACGCACCTCAACTCTTCCTCCGTCATAGCAAACGGAAGTTCACCGTTGTTGAGATCGTAAAATTGTTCGAGCAAGTTTGTGATTTCCGATGATTCTGCCTTAACTTTAACAGAAGAAACCAACATGGTAACTATGAATAGAATAAACATCATTTTTTTCAATATGATACCCCCTTAAAATAGCCAAAATAAGTATATGGACCATTTAATTCTTCGGATAAACTAAGTTCACGAATGACCACGCCCCCATCTACAGCCTCAATAACAGCATTCGAAAATCCGGGGAAATAGTCCCCTACATAAATTGCAACATGTACTATAGTAAATATATGTTCATCATTGTAACCTTTGCGAAACAGCCCCATTCCCGGAACAAGTACTGTTGTATCTTTTATCCGTCCCTTTTTTATTACGTTAATCTTAGCATTGGTTTTCGCATATACTGCGTTATTATATACTCCTTCTGCCGAACTCCCATTGAGTCCTTTCGCCTCAGTAGTCTTAGTTCCATAATACCAATACATAATAATCCTATGTATACCTGAGCAATCAACATGCCCATACCAAATTCCCTTACCCTTATCCTTAGGCGCATATTCCCATTCTTCCTCATACATTTGATACGCCCATTCAATAAACTGACACCATGGAATTCTCGTCTCCCAACTTTTATTCAACCCATTTGCAGAAATTTTAGGAATATTATCTCCCCAGTTTCCTTGCATGGGTTCGTGATTCTCGTGGCAGTATTCACATTCAAATCCGTCTTTATCAGCACTTGTAGTCGGCGAGTTTAAGCAGTAGACATACATATTCTGGTTCATCAATACATCCGCATTAACAAACCGTCCACACTGCGGATTATAGTACCGACTCCGCAGATAATACAGCCCCGTCTCCTCATCAAACACATACCCGCGATACCTAAACGGGTTGAGCGTCCCCAGCGTCTCTGCCAGAGTCCCACTCTTCCCAATGGGCATACCCCAAGCATCATACGCATAGCTAACAACAACATTTCCATCCGCATCAAGAATCGCAATCACATCGCCCTGCAAGCTCTTGACGTAAGCATAAGGAACACCGTTGTAAGCCACAACCGCTGGACGATTCTGTGCATCATAGAAGAAATGCAGTTCATCGCTTTCCCGCGTCATATGCACAACATTCTTCCCATGCAGGGTATAGTCCGTTACCACCCCATTTACTGTTTTTTCACCCGCAATCCGTTTTCATTATACACAAACTGGGCGTCGGTGTCAACGCTCTGCATCCGCGCACGCCGCTATCGTCAATGATGGAAAGCAGGATTTATCCACCAAGCTTCCTTTGAAGAATGTAATTTCGCAGCAGCATTCTACTCAGGGAAGATCAAAATGAATCATCTTTGGAATGTTTAATTTGCAGGAATATCAAAGATGACCGTTATTCCATCGACTTGCTGTATTTCCTCAATCCATGCGGAAACATCGCCAATTTCTTCAGAGAATACATCTTCCCGGAAGTGCAGCATCAGGTTGTCTCCTGCTTTCAACGAATCTGGCGTAAACACATCATATCCGCACTGAATATACACAGAGTGTACGAAAACTTCTTTTACACCAGAATATGCAAAAGCTTCATCGCCAACAAACCTTAGTGTTTCAGGGAAAGCTACTTCTTTAAGACTCCATGTGTCACAAAATGCTTGCCACCCAATGCTGTGAAGGTTCAATGGTAAATCAATATCTTCCAATAAAGTACATAGCGTGAAGGCATTTGAACCGATAATTAACAATGAATCCGGAAGATGCACTGTAGATAATCGGCTACAACCTTCAAATGCGTTGTCGCCAATCACAATCACACCATCAGGGATAAATACATCTTGTAAAAAGTCATTTTCAGAAAAAGCACCCTCACCTATCGCACAGCAACGAGTATCTACATAATATTTCGTCAGTTCAAGCTGCTCTGGATAAGAGACAAGGACACCATTGCAATAAGTAATGCCGAATGTATCAACGAAGCACTCGTTATTGCTCGTGTTGCAGTGTTTACACACAGCGGCATTTGAAAATGGAAACAGCTCCATCAGCGTTGTACAAATTGCTAAAACGAGTGCGATTGTTTTAAAATGCATTATTATTCTCCTGATTTAATTTGTGTAGTCAATTCCTTTCATGTAGCCATAATGCGTAAATGGGTCGTTTATTGCTTCAGATTCGGATAATTCGCGAATTATTACGCCACCATATACAGATTCAATAACAGCATTCTCATATCCGGGGAAATAGTTACCAACATATACTGCAAAGTGCCCATCATCGCCAAATGGATTACGAAACAAGCCCATTCCAATTCTAAACTCAGTGTTTGCGTCGATTTTCCCTTTACCAACAACGTTTTTCTTCGGATCCGTTTTGTTATATACAGAGTTCCTATATGTTCCCTCAACATGCGTAGAAATTTTCAACGCCTTCACTGAACTTGCAGAATAATACCAATACATGGTATAACGATATATGCCAACACAATCGACACGACCATACGCAGTATCGTGATCATATTCCCATTCTTCAATCCGCATTTGCTCAAGAAGCGCCATGAATTGACAGACCTTCATTCGTCCATTTTTATAATTCTTTTTCTGGACATGCTCCATCTTATCCCCAAACTCACCAGCGAAAAGGAGGTGTTCTTCACCGCATTCTTCGCAATATGAACAAGTAACACATGTGCCAGATGTATCTAAAAAATAAATCGGGTTGTTTGAACAGTATGTATAGCCATTGTGAGCAAAATTTTCTGTTTTGAGCAACACTGCATCGGAATTGATAAACCGGCAGATTCTTATCGAATAATACCGACTCCGCAGATAGTACAGCCCCGTCTCCTCATCAAACACATACCCGCGATACCTAAACGGGTTGAGCG
>ERZ1026940.200-NODE-200-length-23602-cov-9.019366_pt1 | contig 23602 bp, 16 predicted proteins | sample MGYA00519306_ERZ1026940 | MGnify/ENA primary metagenome ERZ1026940 (study PRJEB26926, sample SAMN06164613) | human gut metagenome | biome: ENVO:00009003; feature: ENVO:2100002; material: ENVO:00002003 | host: Homo sapiens | place: USA | collected 2012 ...
ACGAGATAGGCTCCGGTCTCGTGGGCTCGGAGATGTGTATAAGAGACAGCTGGTGGACGGCATCGCGGGCAAATCGACGATGGCAAAGCTGAACAGCTCCAACGCTGTCAAGGCAGCCGCCGCAACCGCTACTCCGCGCAAGACCGCAACCCCCAAGCCGAAAACCACCGCGACCCCAAACCTCTCCACTGAGTATTATCTCCAGAGCGGTTCGTCCGGCACACGCGTCCGCACGCTGCAGGCGCGCCTGATTGAACTGGGCTGGATGGCGGGTTCGCCGGACGGCAACTATGAGGGTGCGACAGAATACGCCGTCAAGGCGTTCCAGAAAAAGTACAAGAGCCTGTACACCGACGGTGTCGCCGGGCCTTCGACGCTGCAAACGCTGTATTCTTCCTCCGCGGCGAAATCCTCCACGCCCGTTTCCTCCATCGGCACGACGCTGGAGTCCGGCATGAAGAACAGCGGCGCCGTCAAGGCGATGCAGACGCGCCTGAAATCCTTGGGCTACCTGACCGGCACAGCGGACGGCTCTTTCGGCGACGCGACAAAGGCGGCAGTGATCGCCTTCCAGACGGCGAACGGCCTGAAGGCGGACGGCAAGGCGGGCACATCCACCCTGAACCGCCTCTATTCCGACGCGGCGATTGCTGCCAGCTCCATGCCGACGGCGACCGCTTCCACCTCTGTGGACGGCTACACGACGCTCTCCGAGGGCGACACCGGCACGGCGGTTCGCAATCTCCAGAAGGCGCTGAAAAACAAGGGTTACTATTCCGGCAGCGTGGACGGCAAGTACGGTGCGGCAACGACGGCGGCAGTCGTCGCGTTCCAGTCAGCGCAGGGCTTGCGTGTGGACGGCAAGGCAGGTCCCGCGACCCAGCGTGCGCTGTTCACCACCTCCAGCAGCACGGATACATCCAAGTACACCACGCTCCGGCCGGGTGACAGCGGCGCGGCGATTCGCCAGCTGCAGACGACGCTGAAGCAGAAGGGCTATTATACCGGCACGATTGACGGCGATTACGGCTCCGGCACAACGGCGGCGGTCAAGGCGTTCCAGAAGAAGATGAACATCACGCCGGTGGATGGCATTGCGGGCGACAAGACGCTGACGCTGCTGTACTCCTCTGACGCGGTGGACAGCGACGAATACGCGACGCTGCGCCCCGGCGACACGGGCGCGGCAGTGCGCACCATGCAGGCGACGCTGTACGAACTGGGTTACTACGACGGCTCTCGCGACGGCGTGTACGGCGCAACGACGCAGGATGCTGTCCGCGCATTCCAGATTCGCAACAAGGTGACGCCGGTGGACGGCATCGCGGGCAACAAGACGCTGACAAAGCTGTACAGCGGCACAGCGGTTGCGGCAGCGGCGAAAACGACGGAGTACAAAACGCTCCGCAAGGGCGACCGCGGCGACGAAGTGGTGCAGATGCAGGACAGCTTGCAGCAGCTTGGCTATCTGGCAGCCGTCACGGGCTATTACGATGATGCGACCGTCGCGGCGGTTCGCTCCTTCCAGTCCCGCAACGGGCTTTCCGTGGACGGCTCCGCGGGTCAGGAGACCCTCGCGGTGCTCTACGGCAGCAATCCCCGTGCGGCATACTAAGGGGAGACGCAAGGGGATTTGCCCCTTAAACCCCACCAGAGGCTCTGCCTCTGGGCTCCGCGAAGGGTCTTCGACCCTCTCGACACCCTTCTCGCGATTGAGTTGAGCACACTTTCATACAGTGTCCGCGTGTTTATTTCTAAGAATACAGTCCAGCTTGGCGCGTTTGCACGGCTGGACTGTTCTCTTATACTATTTCCAGATAAGAATGCGCCAAGATGCGCCGCGAATTTTTCATTCTGGCTAACGTGAATGAAACGCAGCGTAGCAGCGCTACGCTAAGTGGAATGAGCGGACGCCAGAATGGAAAAGGCGCAAGCAGATGGCGCAGGTGAATCTGGAAATAGTATTATCCACAGCTTTTCCCCGTCTTCCACCGAAAGGAGGGATTTCTGTGCAGAAAATCCGCTTTCTCCCCCTGCTGTGCGTTCTGCTGATGCTCTTCACCGCCCCGACCCTGCTCGCCCAGCAGGAGCCGGATACGCCCTATCCGGTGGAAACCATGCTTTCTGTCCGCATGATGCCGCCCGGCGAACGTAGCCTGCGCAATTTCCTGTATCCAAAGCTCATGGCGCAGGAAGCCAGCATTCAACTTCCCGCCGGAACATCCTACAATGTGCTGGTACAGACCCTGGATAACATGCGCAACGACTATCCGGAGCTGTTTCACATCGAATCATACCGTGTCCATTATCAGCGCAATCAGCCGGATGTCGCCCAAAGCATTTCACCGAATTACTTGTGTTCCGCCGAAGAAGCATCAGCCTTGCGCAAACAGCTGCTGGAGACAGCACAATCGTGGGTGAACGAAAATCCCGACCCGCTGGCGCTGTACGAACGGCTTGTACTGAATGCAACCTATTCTCCCGACAGCATGTGGCAGCACACCGCCGTGGGCGCTTTGCTGTATGGCGAAGCCACCTGCGCAGGATATGCGCAGGCGATTTCACTGCTCTATCGGCTTGCGGGCATTCCATGCGCGACCATCATCGGCGAAGCGTCAGACACAAGCGGCGAAACCGGTTTGCACGCATGGAATGTGACCAATTTCGGCTTTCTTGACGCAACATGGGGTGCCGCTTTCGACGGGCATGTGTTCCACAGCAACTACGCCATGGGTGAAGCGGATATGTCCATCGACCACACGCCCAATCGCGGGTACACTTTCCCCGACCTGAGCGGCGTTCCGAACTACTATCAGGCGCACGGGCTGTACGTCTCCACCGAGCAGGAACTGCTGACCCAGCTGATGCGTCTTGTGGACGGTGAAACCGTGGAGATTCAGCTTTCGCCCGACCTGTACGCACGGTATACAGCGGCTATGAAGGACAAGCAGTCCGATATTGTCACCTTTTGCGCCGAAGCAGCCGGGGTGGAAATTCCCTTCTACGACCCATGCCGCATCCTGTCCGACAAGGCGCATCGCGTTCTGCTGCTGATTCCCCACCCTGAATTAGCGGAGCAGTAACAGCAGTTTGCACGAGCGTAAAGGCAGATTATTGCCCCTGAGCACTTGCATGTTCGGGGGCTTTCATGTTATAATGAAAGAGTAGTGTGTCTATTCGGGAATAGGTGCGCTCATATGATTATGATTTTCCAAATATTATCAGAAATTGTTTCTATATTGAAAGGAGAACTTTATGTTCGATTGGGTCAAAAAACTGCTGGGCAGCAGCAATGACGCGGAGGTCAAAAAGCTGCAAAAGACGGTCAACGCCGTGGAAGCCCTCGAAGATGAATACAAGGCGCTGACGGACGAGCAGCTGCGCGCCAAGACGGATGAATTCCGCGCGCGCTTGCAAAATGGCGAAACCGAAGATGACATTCTGCCCGAAGCGTTCGCCGCCATCCGCGAAGCCGACGCCCGCGTGCTGGGGATGCGCCCGTACCGCGTGCAGGTAATGGGCGGTCTGGTGCTGCATCAGGGGCGCATCGCTGAGATGAAGACCGGCGAGGGCAAAACGCTGGTCTCCACCCTGCCCGCGTACCTGAACGCGCTGTCCGGCAAGGGCGTGCACGTCGTGACCGTCAACGACTATTTGGCGCGCCGCGACAGCGAGTGGATGGGCAAAGTCCACCGCTTCATGGGGCTGAGCGTCGGCCTGATCGTCCACGATCTGGACAGCGCCGAACGCCGCGCCGCCTATGCCTGCGACATCACCTACGGCACGAACAACGAGCTGGGCTTCGACTACCTGCGCGACAACATGGTCATCCGCCAAAGCGAGCTGGTGCAGCGCGGCCACAACTTCGCCATCGTCGACGAAGTGGACTCCATCCTGATTGACGAAGCGCGCACCCCGCTGATTATCTCCGGCGCGGGCGACAAGTCTACCGACCTCTACGCGAAGGTGGACGCGGTCGTCCGCACGCTCAAGCGCGACGTTCACTTCGAGATTGAAGAGAAGAAAAAGGCCATCAGCCTGACCGACGAGGGCGCCCAGCGCGTCGAAGCCGCGTTCGGCATCACCAACATCAACGACGCGGAAAATGCCGAGCTGAACCACCACGTCAGCTGCGCCCTGCGCGCCAACTTCCTGATGAAGCGCGACGTGGACTACGTCGTCAAGGACGATCAGGTCATCATCGTTGATGAATTCACGGGCCGCCTGATGATTGGCCGCCGCTACTCCGAGGGTCTGCATCAGGCGATTGAAGCCAAGGAGCATGTGACCATTGAGCGCGAAAGCCGCACACTGGCGACCATCACCTTCCAGAACTATTTCCGCATGTACCACAAGCTCTCCGGCATGACGGGTACGGCGAAGACGGAAGAGGACGAGTTCCAGAACATCTACTCGCTGGACGTCGTGCAGATTCCGACCAACAAGCCCAACATCCGCAAGGACTTGGACGACATGGTCTACAAGACGAAGAAGGCGAAGTTCAACGCTGTTGTGGACGCAATTGCGCAGGTGCACGCCAACGGTCAGCCCGTGCTGGTCGGCACGGTCACGGTTGAAACGAGCGAAATGCTCTCCGCCATGCTCCAGCGCCGCGGCATCCAGCATGAGGTGCTGAACGCCAAGAACCACGCCAAGGAAGCTGAAATCGTCGCACAGGCAGGCCACTGGGGCGCCGTCACCATTGCCACCAACATGGCTGGCCGCGGCACGGACATTCTGCTGGGCGGCAACCCGGAGTTCCTCGCCCGCCGCGCCATGCGTCAGGACGGCTATGACGAGGAAATCATTGAAGCCGCGACGGGGCACGCGGAAGATGTGTCCGACGAAATTCTCGCCGCGCGCGAAAAGTACCAGTCCCTCTACAAGGACTTCAAGCGCACCACCGACGAAGCGCATGACCGCGTGCTGCAAACCGGCGGTCTGCACATTATCGGCACGGAGCGCCACGAATCCCGCCGTATTGACAATCAGCTGCGCGGCCGTGCGGGTCGTCAGGGCGACCCCGGTTCGACCCAGTTCTTTATTTCGCTGGAGGACGACCTGATGCGTCTCTTCGGCGGCGACCGCATCATGCCGATGGTCGAGCGTCTGGGGCTCAAGGACGACGAGCCGCTTCAGGCGGGAATGCTCACCAAGCAGATTGAATCCGCGCAGAAGCGCATCGAGGGTCGCAACTTCGAGATCCGCAAGCACGTTCTGGAATACGACAACGTGATGAACCGCCAGCGCGAGATTATCTACGGTCAGCGCCGCCGCGTGCTGATGGGCGAGAACGTCCGCGACAACATTATCGGCATGGCGTACAAGCTGATTGACGCCGCGCTCTCCCGCCACTGCGCGTCTGACGACGGCACGGATTGGGATATTCCGCAGCTGACGAATTATCTGGAAAACCTGTGCATCCACCACGGCAAGATTGCCGAATTGGAGGATGTCGTCCGCTCCGGTGACCGCGACGCGCTGGCGCAGGCGCTCAAGGACGACGCGAAGGCGTTCTACGAGGAGCGCGAGACGGCGCTGGCGGAAATCGGGCTGGACATGCGCGAAGTGGAGCGCGTTGTGCTGCTGCGCGCGGTGGATGTGCGCTGGATGGATCACATTGACGCGATGGATCGCCTGCGCGACGGCATCGGCTTCCGCGCGTACAGCGGCAAGAACCCCGTCACCGAGTACCAGATTGAAGCGGGCTACATGTTCGACGAGCTGAATCACCTGATTCGCGAAGACACGGTGCGCCGCATGTATCAGCTGCGCATTGAGCGCACGCCGGAACGTGTGCAGGCAGCGGTTCGCCCCGTCGAGGGCAAGCCGATTGTGCCCGGCAACGGTCAGCCGCGCCAGCCCAAGCGGGTGAAGCCGTCAGAGCGCGTTGGCCGCAACGACCCCTGCCCCTGCGGTTCGGGCTTGAAGTACAAGAACTGCTGCGGGAAGGACAAAGAAACAAGGGAGTAACTCCCTTGACCCATTTTCGCGATTGAGTAGGTGGCAATTCCAATGTAATTTTCGCGTGTTTATGCAGGGATTTCGCGTCTGCGGACGCGAGGAGGGGGCTTTCCGATCGCCCCCTCCACCCCTTCGGTGCCCTCTTGCATAGTAGGTTGTAATTGTTGCTTTTTAGTTAGTGTACCTTTCGTGCCCAACTAACATAAACCAACCAGTAACATCCTGAGGGCGAATGCGAAGGGGTCAAGGGGGCGACCGCAGACTTCGTCTGTTTTCATGCCCCCTTGTCGCTCCCGCAGGAGCGAAACCCCCGCAACATAAAAAATCAAGCATCAATCCACCCCAAAAGCAAAATCATCAACCAGAAAAAAGCCTTTCCTGACGATTGAAGGAGATTAAACATGGCGCTCATAGATATTCCCCAGTATCGCAGCGAACTGGCAGAGATTCGTAAATCCCTGCTTGCCGCGGGCGATGCCCTCCACATTGACCATATCCGCGAACAGCTGGATGAGCTGACCGAGGAAATGAATCAGCCCGAATTCTGGAATGACCCGGATCACTCCGCGAAGGTCAACCAGAAGGTTTCCAACCTCAAGAACAAGCTCGAGCACTACGAAAAGCTGCTTTCTTCCGCCGATGATATCGAGGTCATGCTCGAAATGGCGGAAGAAGAGAAGGACGAAGACACCGTCACCGAAGCGGTGGATGAGCTTGCGACGCTCAAAGAGCATACCGACGCGCTGGAGCTGGAAACCCTCATGCGCGGCGACTATGACGACAATGACGCGGTGCTGTCCCTCCACGCGGGCGCGGGCGGAACAGAAGCGCAGGACTGGACGTCCATGCTCTACCGCATGTATACCCGCTACTGCGAGAAGATGGGCTTCACTGTCAAGCTGCTGGATTTGCTTGACGGTGACGAAGCGGGCATTAAGTCCGTCACCTTCGAGGTCAGCGGCGACCACGCCTATGGCTACCTCCGCGGCGAAAAGGGTGTGCACCGCCTCGTCCGCATCTCCCCGTTCGACGCAAACGCCCGCCGCCACACGTCCTTCGCGTCGCTGGACGTCGCCCCCATGCTGGAGGACGATGATTCCGACATCGAAATCAACATGAAGGACGTCCGCGTGGACACCTACCACTCCAGCGGCGCAGGCGGACAGAACGTCAACAAAACCTCTTCCGCCGTCCGCATGACGCACTACCCGACCGGCATCGTTGTCTCCTGCCAGACCGAGCGCGATCAGGTGCAGAACCGCGCGACGTGTATCAAAATGCTGAAGGCGAAGCTGCTGGAACTGCGTGAACGCGCCAAGGAAGAGGAAATGGCGAACATCAAGGGCGAAATGAAGAAGATTGAGTGGGGCAGCCAGATTCGCTCCTACGTCTTCCAGCCCTACACGATGGTCAAGGATCACCGCACGAACTACGAATCCGGCAACATTGACGACGTGATGGACGGCAACCTTGAGGGCTTCATCACCGCCTATTTGAAGATGCAGTAATGCCGAAACCCTCTCAGTGTCTGCTGGGAGGGTTCTCGCCGTTATATTGCTTTCCCCGGAAAGGAGATTTTCCGGTGCGCTATCAACTCGTTTCCGTCCTGTCTGCGCTTCTGCTTTGCCTGACCATGCTGGCAGCCATCGTTTACGGGGTCGGTACGCAGCCTGCCCTGATGCAAACGCTCATGCTGCGCACCGCTCCGCCTGAAGCAACCGGCTTTCCGGCGGAGCAATACGGTGCCGCCGCCAAGCTGATTACCGATTACCTCAAGGGCGAGGGCGACTTCCAGCTCGTATTTTCCATGAACGGCATAGCATACAACGCTTTTAACGAGCGTGAGCAAACGCATATGGCGGACGTGCGGACGCTGTTCAGCCTGTGCCGTCGTTTTTCGCTGGGCAGCATCCTCCTGACGCTGGTCGGTTGGCTCTATTCCCGGAAACAGCGGTTCTTCTGGCGAATCGTCCGGCGAACCGCCTGCTGTATGCTGGCGTTTGTCGCCCTCCTTGCGCTGCTGGCGGCGATGGATTTTGACCGGCTGTTCATCCTCTTCCATCAAATCGCCTTCACAAACAACCTGTGGCTGCTCAATCCGCAAACGGATTTGCTCATCCGTTTAATGCCGACGCAATTGTTCATTGACTATGCGCAAATCATCGGCATTGTCTGGGCGGCACTGATGGGGGTTCTGCTCATCATTGCCACCGTGAAGCTACGAAATCAACAATAAGGGGCGTATTCCCATGACCTACACTGAATCTGCCCGCGCGCAGCTTGATGCCTTGCAGGTGAAAGACCACGTTCGCATTCTGGCGCTGGAAACCTCCTGCGACGAAACCGCCGCCGCCATCATCGAGGACGGGCGCACCATCGTCTCCAACATCGTTTTCAGCCAGATTGACCTTCATGCGCTCTATGGCGGCGTCGTGCCGGAAATCGCCAGCCGTGCGCACGTCGAAGCCTGTGACCGCGTGATTGACGAGGCACTCCGGGCGGCGAATATGCGCTTGCAGGATGTCGATGCCCTCGCCGTCACCTACGGGCCGGGGCTTGTCGGCGCGCTGCTCACCGGGGTCAGCTGCATGAAGGGCTTGAGCTACGCCGCAAACAAACCGCTCATCCCCGTCAACCACATCGAAGGGCATGTGTCCGCGAACTACATCTCCAATCCGGATTTGAAGCCGCCGTTTCTGTGCCTTGTCGTATCGGGCGGACACAGCCACATCGTCCGCGTGAACGACTACGGCGATTACACCCTGCTTGGTCAGACGATGGACGACGCGGCGGGCGAAGCGTTCGACAAGGCGGCGCGTGTGCTGACGCTCCCCTACCCCGGCGGTCCGCGCATCGACGCACTGGCGGAGGAGGGCGACCCGCATTTCCTCTCGCTCCCGCATCCGCACACCCCCGGCAAGTACGACTATTCCTTCTCCGGCATGAAAACGGCGTTCCTGAACGCGGCGAACAAGATGGAGATGAAGGGCGAACCGCTCCCGAAGGCGGATATGGCGGCGTCGTTCCGCTACGCCGTCGTTTCGGCGCTGGTGGAAAAGGCGATGCTGGCGGCGAAGGATACTCACGCCCCCGCGCTTGCAATGGCGGGCGGCGTTTCCGCGAATCGTCTGCTGCGCCGGATGATGCAGGAGGCCGCCGACAAGGCGCACCTGCCGCTGTACATGCCGCGCCTCGACCTGTGCACCGACAACGCAGCGATGATTGGCTCTGCGGCATACTATCGGATGAAAAAGGGCGAGCTTGCGCCCCTGACGCTCAACGCCACACCGTCGCTCCGTCTGGTGTAATACTATTTCCTGCATTCGTCTGCGCCATCTGCTTGCGCCTTTTCCGCTCTGGCGTCCGGTCGTTCCATTTAGCGTAGCACTGCTACGCTGCATTTCACTCCCGTTAGCCAGAACGAAAAATTCGCGGCGCATCTTGGCGCATTCTCATTTGAAAATAGTATAAGCCTATTATAATTAGGAAGAAATTTTTCACGGCAGCGAATCATCCCATTCATCATTCATTCCAACCAAGGAGGATTCCGCATGAAGAACAAAAACGTCTGGCAGGCGGTAAAATTCACGCTGTTCAGCGCATCCGCCGGGCTCATTCAGCTCATCAGCTTCGCCCTGCTGCATGATGTGTTCAAGATTCCCGATTACAACGCCTGTTACCTTCCCTCGCTGATTCTGTCCGTCCTGTGGAACTTCACGTTCAACCGCCGCTACACCTTCCGTTCGGACGGCAACGTCAAGCGCGCGATGCTGCTCGTCGCGCTGTACTACGTCGTGTTCATCACGCTTTCCAGATGGTGGAGCACGGAACTGGTCGCGCTCGGCGTACACGACTGGCTGATTGAAGTCATCAACATGCTCGTCAACTTCGTGACCGAGTTTTTGTTCCAGAAGTTTGTGGTCTATCGCGGGACGATTGACACGAACGATCTGGCGAAGAAGGAGCAAGCGTAATGCCGTTTGACTACAAGAAGGAATACCGTGCGTTCTACCAGCCGCCGAAAGTGCCGGAAATCATCGACGTGCCGGAAATGCAATTCGTGTGCGTGTCCGGTACGGGCGACCCGAACGAGGAGGGCGGCGCGTATCAGCAGGCGCTCGGCGTGCTGTACGCGGTCAGCTATACGTTGAAGATGAGTCCGCGTGCTGGACACCTGATGGACGGCTTTTTCGATTACGTCGTGCCGCCGCTGGAAGGCTTCTGGCAGCAGGACGGCGTTTCGGGTGTGGATTACGGGCGCAAGGCGGATTTCCGCTGGCTGTCCGTGATTCGCGTACCGGATTTCGTGACGGCGGAGGATTTCCGCTGGGCGGTGGAAACGGCGTCAGAAAAGAAGAAGCTGGACTGCTCCCGCGCTGAACTGCGCACGATTCGCGAAGGACTTTGTGTGCAGATGATGCACATCGGCGCATATGACGACGAACCCGCGTCGGTAGCGCAGATGGATGCGTTTCTGCGCGAGAAAGGGTATGAAAATGACTTCACGGCGGAGCGGCTGCATCACGAGATTTATCTTTCCGACCCGCGGAAAACGGCGGCGGAGAAGCGGAAGACTGTGATTCGGCATCCGGTGAGGAAGGTATAAGCAACCTTGGGTGCTGCTCATTGGCTGATGAGCAGTGCCTTTTTCTTTGTTGCTTGTTTTTTCTTGCAGCAGGGGGAAATCGCGCCTACGGGCGCGTTAAGAGACTACGGCAAGTGCAGCGCTGCTTTTGGCGTTTTTTGCGAATTTTCCCCTTGTTAGACCTTGACGAATGTGGTATAATAGCGTGTGGCGGGAATGAGCCGCCAGACCCTGAGGAATAGGAGAAAAACAGCTATGGTTAAGGTCAACATTATTTCGGGTTTTCTGGGCGCGGGCAAAACGACGCTCATCAAGAAGCTGCTGACGGGCAGCGTTGCGAAGGAAAAAATCATCCTACTGGAAAATGAATATGGCGAAGTCGGCGTGGACGGCAGCTTTATGAAGGATTCGGGCATCATCGTCGATGAACTCAATTCCGGCTGCATCTGCTGCACGCTGGTGGGCGACTTCCAGAAGGCGGTTGATGACCTGATTGCGAAGTATCATCCTGACCGCCTGCTGATTGAGCCGTCCGGCGTGGGCAAGCTGAGCGAAATCCTCGCCGCCGTCGAGCGCGCGAAGGAACGCCACAGCGACCTCGTTGTGACCGGCTGCGCGACCGTTGTGGACGCGGGCAAGTGCCGCATGTATATGAAGAACTTCGGCGAGTTCTTCCTCGACCAGATTAAGACGAGCGCGACGGTGATTTTCAGCCGCACGCAGCTGCTGTCCGCGGAGCGCATCGAGAAGAGCCGCGCGCTGGTGGAAGAACAGCATCCGGGCGTCCGCATCGTGACGACGCCGTGGGATGATCTGTCCGCTGATACGCTGCTGGAAGTCATTGAATCCGGCAAGCCGATGGAAATCCACCTCGAGGACGACGATGATGACGACGACGAGGACGAACACGAGCATCATCATCACCACCACGACCATGATGACCATGACCACGAGGACGGCGTGTGCCCGTGCTGCGGCGGTCACCATGACGACGATGATGATGACGACCACGACCATGAGCATCATCACCATCATGATCACGACGACCATGACGAGGATGAGCACGAACATCATCATCACGACCACGAGGACGGCGAAACCTGCTCCTGCGGACATCATCATCATCATCACCACGGGCATGACGCGGACGAAGTGTTCGTGTCTGTCGGCGTAGAGACTGCAAACCGTTACGAGCAGGACGAGGTCAAGGCGATGCTGGACAAGCTGTCCGACGAAGAAGAGTACGGCACGGTGCTGCGCGCCAAGGGTGTACTGCAGAATGCGGCGGGCGAGTGGTTCCAGTTTGACTATGTGCCGGGCGAGAGCCAGTTCCGTCCGGGTACGCCGGATTACACCGGCCGCCTGTGCGTCATCGGTGCGCACATCGACGAAAAAGCACTGCGGGAGCTGTTCAAGGCATGAGCGAACAGGAATTTACGCCAGTTTACCTGATTACCGGCTTCCTCGAAAGCGGCAAAACCCAGCTCATCAACTCCATGCTGACGGACGACAACTTCTCGCGCGGACAGAAGACGCTGGTCATCTGCTGCGAAGAGGGCGTTGAGGAATACGAAACGGCGAAGAACACGACCGTTGTCGTCCTCGACGAAGCGGACGAGATGAACACGAAGAAGATGGAAGCGCTGGACAAGGAGTATCAGCCGGAGCGCGTCATCATCGAATACAACAGCATCTGGACGATTGAACGGCTGGGCAGCTGTATGCTGCCGCGCAAGTGGGAAGTCGTGCAGATTATCACGACGGTGGACGCGAACACCTTCGACAACTACTTCACCAACATGCGCCAGATGCTGACCGACCCGATGAAGGTCGCTGACCTGATTCTAGTCAACCGCTGCCAGCCCGGCGCAAACAAGAGCCCGTGGCGTCGCCAGCTCAAAGCGGTCAACCCGAAGACGAACATCATCTTCGAGAACACCGACGGCACGAGCGAAGACGGCGTGGCGGACGAAGACCTCCCCTACGACATGAAGTCCGCCGTCATCGAAATCAAGGACGAGGACATTCCGACCTTCTATCTGGATTCGCTTGATCATGCCGACCGCTACGACCGCAAGACCGTGCGGCTGGTGGGTCAGGCGTTTGCAGACCGCTCGCTGCCCAAGGGCTACTACATGTTCGGGCGGATGGCGATGACGTGCTGCGCGAACGACATTCAGCCCATCGGCTGGATTACGCAAGGCATCCAGAAGCCCAGCACGAAGACATATTTCCGCCTGACCGCGCAATGCAAGGCGGTGGACGCGCAGGGCGAAAAGATGCTGATGCTGCAGGAAGCTCGCGCGGAGATTGTCCCCCCGCCCGCGGAAGAGTACCTGAATTTCAACGCATAAGATGCTGATTCATCCCCCCCGATTGCTGCAAGGCGGTCGGGGGATTTGTTTTGCAATGGGGCTGACACCGATGTATGTGCCGAACTAATTCCACTTGTAAATTTTCCCGCGTTCGCTTGACAAATCAACCGCATCGTCCTATCATGGAGATAGGCGCAAAGCCAACGAAAGGGGTTTGATTTTTCATGACAAATCAGGAGAAATACGCCCAGCAGATGCAGGACGCGGGCGTTTGCGATGCGCGCGGGGCGGCGCTCTGCGCCACGGTGAAGGAGCTGCCGGACGGTAGCTTCGGCATGGTGCTGCTCGGCGTGAAGGGCAATGACCTGCTCATCTACGACACGAACATGAAGTCCGAGCCGCTCAAATTGATGTATACCATCCCGCTCAAAGGCGTGACCGACTTCAGCACCACCAGCCTGATGGGCGAAATCCTCAAAGGCTACACGTTCCGCTTTACGTCAGATGGATTTACCTATTCGTTCAAGAACTGCCGCCGTCAAGCGTTCCTTGACGTGCTTCAGCAGGAAATCAGCAAATAACATCAAGGGCTGCGCCGGAAAAGTCGGTGCAGCCCTTGCATTTTGCGTTCTTTTTCTGATATAATAGACATGTCAAACATTATGATCACAGGAGGACGCTATGATTTCCATTCTGCCCGAAAGCAACTATGCCGCCGTCATGGCTGAGACGGTTGAGCCGTATCTGGATTCGCGCCGCCAGGAGATGGACATGCCGCTCTCCACGGGCGGAACGCTGCACGCGGAGGTCTACGAGCAGCCGGATGCGACCCGCGCCGTCGTCATCCTGCACGGCTACACGGAATCCGCCGAGAAATTCCGCGAAATGACGTGGTATTTTCTGAACGAGAAGTTCAACGTCTACGCCATCGACCACCGCGGGCACGGCAAATCCGTCCGCAAAATTTCTGACACCTCCATCACGCACGTCGATGCGTTTTCGGATTATCTGCGCGATTTGGAGGAATTCATGTCGGGTGTCGTCCTGCCGAGGACGGAGCATCTGCCGCGCGTGCTGTATGCGCACTCGATGGGCGGCGCGATTGGCGGCATGACGCTGATGAATCACCCGGAGTATTTCGCGCGGGCGGTGCTGACTGCGCCGATGATTGCGCCGTCGAGTGCGCCGCTGCCGCGCTGGGCGGGCAAACTCGCGGCGGACTTCATGTGCGCCATCGGCAAGCGGGAAGACCGCGCGTTTATCGGCAAGCCGTTCAGCCCGGAGAACGAGCCATTCGAGACATCCTGCGCCACCAGCCGCGTCCGCTTTGACTACTACGAGCGCAAGCGCATCGACAACGCGCACTTGCAGAATTGTTCGCCCACTTATGGCTGGGTACAGGAAGCGATTAGCGTGACGCAAGTACTGCTTGACCCGGCAAAGGACAAGCAGATTACCACGCCGCTGCTGCTCTGCCAAGCGTCACTGGACAAGACAGTCTGTCTGCCGGAGCAGAAACAATTCGTCGCGCAAGTCCCCGGTGCGAAACTTTCCGTTTATCCCACGAAGCACGAAATCTACATGTCCACGAACGATGTGATGGAGAAGTATGTGCCGGAAGTGATTGAGTTCTTACGGGGGTGAGGGAGGCGCCAGAGGCTCTGCCTCTGGACTCCGGCAGGGCTCTGCCCTGCACCCGCGAAGGGTCTTCGACCCTCTCGACACCCTTCTCGCGATTGAGTTGAGCGCTTCTGCATACAGTGTCCGCGTGTTTATCCAACGAACCTACGGTTCAAAAAAGAAACAAAACCCCAAAAGTATGAAGGTAGCGACCGAAGGTTTCCAAAGGGCGACCGCAAACTTCGTTTGTTTTCATGCCCTTTGGTGCGCCCACAGGCGCATTCCCCTGCTCCAAACTTACACAATAAACAAAAAAGTCAGCACCAAAAACGCCCCTGCCTAACATAAGCAGGGGCGTTTTCATCATCACACCTCGCGCCCAACAGCTTCGGCAATCTTCCGAATATCCGCCATCACGTCCACAAACGCAGCGGGCGTAATCGACTGCGCACCGTCGCACAACGCGTGCGCCGGGTCGTTGTGCACCTCAATCATCACGCCGTCCGCGCCAACCGCAATCGCCGCGCGCGCAATCGGCTGCACCATCCAGCTCTTGCCGGTCGAGTGGCTCGGATCGACAATCACCGGCAGGTGGCTCAGCTTCTTCACCGCGCAGATGGCGGACAGGTCGAGTGTGTTGCGCGTGTACGTCTCGAACGTGCGGATGCCGCGCTCGCACAGAATCACCTGCTCATTGCCGCCCGCCATGATGTACTCCGCGCTCATCAGCCACTCCTCGATGGTGGCGGACAAACCGCGCTTAAGCAGAATCGGCTTGCGAATCTTCCCCAATTGTTTCAGCAGGTCGAAATTCTGCATGTTGCGCGCGCCGACCTGAATGCAGTCCACCTTCTCCACGAAGGTATCAATGTCGTAGGGGGACATCAGCTCGGTCACGATGGGCAGTCCGGTCTGCTCGCGGGCATGGCAGAGCATGTCCAGCCCCTCGTATGCCAGTCCTTGGAAGGAGTACGGGGACGTGCGCGGCTTGAACGCACCACCGCGCAGCACCGTCGCGCCCGCGTCCTTCACCGCCTGCGCCACGGCGGTAATCTGCTCGTTGCTCTCCACGGAGCAGGGGCCAGCCATAATCGCCAGTTTCTTGCCGCCGACAACCGTGTTCCCGATTTTGATTTCGCTCGGCGCGGGATGGAACGCGCGGTTTGCCTTCTTGAACGGCTCGGCAACCTTCATGATGCGTTCGACGCAGTGGAAGGATTCCAGCTGGTCGGGGTCAATGCGGCTCGTGTCGCCAGTCAGACCAAGGATGGTCATCTCCGTGCCGACAATCGGGCTGACGGATACGCCGCGCGCAACGACGGCATTGGTGACGGTGTCGATTTCCTGCTGGGTCGTGCCCTGCTTCAAGACGATAATCATGGTGTTCAACCTCCTGCGTCAATCATTATTGGCTCAAAATCATTATTGGCTCAAATGGACGAAAAAAAGCACGGAAGCCCGCAAAAGAGCTTCCGCGCCTGATGTTTTCCTCAATCGCTGCGGCTGCTGCTTCACGGTACGTCAATTTGCCCGGCGAAAAACGCCGGGAACGTAAACGGAAACAGCACAGACAGCATCATGGAGAAAATTCCTCCGTCCGGCGGCATCATTGCCGCGTATTCGGATTCATTATAGTCCGCTCATCCCGCGCTTGTCAAGGGCAGAATTGTACATTTGCTGTTTTTCGGGCGAAAAAGTTTGACGAGGCTAACCTGTATTGGATGTCATTCGTCCAGACTCGGACACGCACGGCTATCTTTCAGAAAAATTTCGGGAAAATCGTGTAATCCTCTTGACAATCAACCGATTTGGGCATTATAATAGCCATAATGACAATTGTGCCATTTGGTTGAAGGAGGATGAAGGGCATGGAGTCTTACCTGTTCGCAGACGTAGAGGCTGCGGCGGATACTATGGTGGTGGAAGGATACCACAAGCCGGGCAGCTTGACCCGCTCCAGCGGTGCGTGGATTCACGCGGCGGGCACGGCGATGTTTGAGGCAGGGAGACGCCCCATTAAGCCGCATGACCAGTGGATTTGGTTTGCGGTGGAGGCAGGCGAAGCGACGCTGGTTTGGCAGGGGCATGAGCTGACGCTGAAACAGCAGGAAACGTGCTTCCTGCCCGCCGGCAACCGCGACGCTGCCCTGCAGATTGACGAGAGCGTCCGCTGCGTGTGGATTGCGCTGGAAGGCCCGCTTGCGCCGATGGTCGTACGCAAGATGGGCGCGCTGCTGCATATGCCGCTGAAGCAGGGGGCGCTGCCGAGCCAGATGTACTTGGCGAAGCAGATTGTGCAGGTCATCGTCCGCCACACGGACACCAGCGACGCGACATACCAGCTGCAGCACCTGATGTACGGGATGCTGGCAAGCCACTGGGGTCAGCCGGTCGCCATGGACGCGATGCTTTCGCACGAGATTGCGAAGGTCGTGGACACCCTGCGCGCGAATCAGTACAAGGACAACTTCTCTCTGGCGGAGATGGCGGCAATTTCCCGTATGCCGATGGAAACGTTCCGCAAGCGCTTCGTGAGCGAAGTGGGTATGCCGCCGCTGTCGTATGTGCTGCACTGCAAGATGGAGCGCGCGAAGGAGCTGCTGCGCGAGGAAGGGCACACGGTTCGTCAGGCGGGCATCGAAGTCGGGATGCAGGATCCGTACCACTTCTCCAAGCAGTTCAAGAACATCGTCGGCATCAGCCCGTCGGCGTTCATGAAGCAGGCCGCCAAGCCGGATGCGACCATCCGCGGCAGCAGCAAAGTAGAAAAGAAGTAAGCAGTGAGGCGACTGTCAGGGGGATAAGCCTGGCAGCCGCCTTTTTTCTTCCACATAACCGCCACATTTACCGCACGGGATACGGGCAGCATTGGATCTTGTGTTGCTCGGCACACTCGTCCGTTCCTCTACGGTCTACTATTTGATTTCTGTTCGTCGGTTCGGGAGTTTGCCCGCTGGCATCCGGCTTCCTTCAGACTCCGTCTCTCGATGGACACCCTTGCCTTCGGCTAAGCCGGGCGCACCATAACGGCCGTTGCAGGATTCATCTTCTGCAACGGCCTTAAAAACGCTATGAAATGGGATTATTCCGCTGTCGGTATCAGGCGAATCAGCACGGTGGGAATCTCTGCATCGGTGAAATCCAGCGTGAACACTGCGTTTTCACCTTCCACGATGTAGGGCAGATCAATTTCCGTATCGTCGGCATTCAGCAGCGCCAAGGTAACGCCGTTCAGCATCTCGGCGGGCATCGTGATTTTTACCTCGCCCTTCGGCTGGGTGAGCTTGCCGGAAACTTCAAAGCAGACGCTCAGCAGCGTATTGCCGTTCGCAGTTTCACCCATGCGCAGCACCAGCTCGCCATAGGGCAGATGCTCGCCCTCCGCCTTCACTTCTTCAACCAGCGCCAGATGCGTGCCATCGCTCACATTGCCGCATACGGGGCAGAGCGTGCGCGTCGCTTCATCCTGCTTGAATTCGACGATGGCGCATTCGGTCTTGCCGACGTGCTTGCAATCCTTGCGCTTGCAGGTCGCGCTGTGCGTGCCGTCGCCGTTACTCGTCCATTCGCCATACCAGTGCAGCAGCGTCTTCGTCTGGTGATCCTTATAGCTGTCATTGCAGTTTTTGCAGGTGTGCAGCGTGTAGCCGACCTTTTCGCAGGTGGGCTTGACGACCTTTTCGGTATAATCATGCCCGGGGGCAGGGATTTCCACCTTGGTGGTGTAATCGCAGCCCTCACGCTGGCAGGCGTCATATTCATTCCAGCCAATTTCGGTGCAGGTGGGTGCCTTGGCGTCGTGGTGCACCAGGTCGTGTTTCAGCGCAGGCAGCTCCACCTTAGTGGTGTAATCGCAGCGGGAGCAGGTATCGTATTCCTCCCAGCCAGTCTCGGTGCAGGTGGGCGCTTTGGCGTCGTGGTGCACCAGCTTGTGTTTCAGCGCAGGGATTTCCACCTTGGTGGTGTAATCGCAGCCCTCGCGCTGGCAGGCGTCATATTCATCCCAGCCAATTTCGGTGCAGGTGGGCGCCTTGGCGTCGTGGTGCACCAGGTCGTGGTTGTTCGGGTCAGGTCCATTATATGGGTCTACATAAGTATCCGTTCCCTTGTGGTAGCAGTAGTCGCAGTTTGTGTAGTACACGGCCGGAGCAACGCAGGTGGCTGCGGACTTAAGGCACACGCTAACGGCGCCCTGAACGAACCAATGTGCGCCCATCTTAGTTTTCGCTTCGTGGCAGACGGTGCAGCTAAGCCAGTGGTTTTTGTCGTCCGAATGCCAGTTCTGCCCCGCAGGGAATGCATGTGCGCTGTAGTACTGCCCGCCGCAGGTGCTGCATGTTCCCAGCGTAATGCAGGTCGCGCTGCTGTCGCCGGAGCAGCTTGCGGTGTCGACCGCATCGCAGCCGTCACGCTGGCAGTGGCGGATATGCTCACTGTTGTTACCCCTGGATTGCCATGCGCCCCAGTCGTGCGGCCCGTATTCACCGTAGGACATAAGACAAGAAGTACATACCGCAACTTTCGTGCAAGTGGCTTTGTACTGGGGTGTATCTATGCTCCAATGATTCTCTGTAAACTCATCATAGCAGCGGTAACAGTACAGCGTATGGTAATCTTTTTCTCTTTTGCGTATTTCAAAGGTATTCCCTTCGCAATAGTCGCCGTTCAACCTGATATGCGCAGCCATCGCCGTGGTTGCTACAAAGAGCAGCGCAATCGCCAGGAGACATGTAACCAACCATTTTTTCATGTTTTTCTCCTCCTCAAATTTTTAAAAACGCTATGAAATGGAAATAAGATTATTCCGCTGTCGGTATCAGGCGAATCAGCGCGGTGGGAATTTCTGCATCGGTGAAATCCAGCGTGAACACTGCGTTTTCACCTTCGACGATGTAGGGCAGATCAATTTCCGTACCGTCGGCATTCAGCAGCGCCAGGGTAACGCCGTTCAGCAGCTCGGCGGGCAGCGTGATCTTTACCTCGCCCTTCGGCCGGGTGAGCTTGCCGGAAACTTCAAAGCAGACGCTCAGCAGCGTATTGCCGTTCGCAGTTTCACCCATGCGCAGCACCAGCTCGCCATAGGGCAGATGCTCGCCCTCCGCCTTCACTTCTTCAACCAGCGCCAGATGCGTGCCATCGCTCACATTGCCGCATACGGGGCAGAGCGTGCGCGTCGCTTCATCCTGCTTGAATTCGACGATGGCGCATTCGGTCTTGCCGACGTGCTTGCAATCCTTGCGCTTGCAGGTCGCGCTGTGCGTGCCGTCGCCGTTACTCGTCCATTCGCCATACCAGTGCAGCAGCGTCTTCGTCTGGTGATCCTTATAGCTGTCATTGCAGTTTTTGCAGGTGTGCAGCGTGTAGCCGACCTTTTCGCAGGTGGGCTTGACGACCTTTTCGGTATAATCATGCCCGGGGGCAGGGATTTCCACCTTGGTGGTGTAATCGCAGCCCTCACGCTGGCAGGCGTCATATTCATTCCAGCCAATTTCGGTGCAGGTGGGTGCCTTGGCGTCGTGGTGCACCAGGTCGTGTTTCAGCGCAGGCAGCTCCACCTTAGTGGTGTAATCGCAGCGGGAGCAGGTATCGTATTCCTCCCAGCCAGTCTCGGTGCAGGTGGGCGCTTTGGCGTCGTGGTGCACCAGCTTGTGTTTCAGCGCAGGGATTTCCACCTTGGTGGTGTAATCGCAGCCCTCGCGCTGGCAGGCGTCATATTCATCCCAGCCAATTTCGGTGCAGGTGGGCGCCTTGGCGTCGTGGTGCACCAGGTCGTGGTTGTTCGGGTCAGGTCCATACCATGGGTGTACATAAGTATCCGTTCCCTTGCGGTAGCAGTAAGCGCAGTTTGTGTAGTACACGGGCGGAGAAACGCAGGTGGCTGCGGACTTAAGGCACGAGCTATCGTTGCCCTGAACGAAGAAATGTGCGCCCACCTTAGTTTTCGCTTCGTGGCAGACGGTGCAGCTAACCCAGTGGTTTTCGGCATCCGAATCCCAGCCCTGATTCGCAGGGAAGGTATGTGCTCTGTAGTACTGCCCGCCGCAGGTAGTGCATGTTCCCAGGGTGATGCAGGTTGCGATGCTGTCGCCGGAGCAGCTTTCGGTGTCGACCGCATCGCAGCCGTCACGCTGGCAGGTGCGGAAATGCTCGCTGTTGTTGCCCCTGGATTGCCATGCGCCCCAGTCGTGACCGAGTTTGCCGTATTGAGTGCCGCACCGGGTGCAGGTTTTGCCCGTGGTGCAGGTCGGCGTTTCGGTGCCGCCAGAGTGACGGCCGATTGGATTGTCATCAAATAGGGCATAGCTGCCTTTACCGCAGTGTGAACATATGTAAATTACATAATGATAATCGTCGTTGAATCGCTCGAATCTTGTAATCTCATGATCTGCCGTCGTGTTGCAGAAACGGCATTTGTCGCGGATGGTTTCCGCCTTCGCTTCCGGCGCCATTCCCGGCAGCAGGCACAGCAGCAGCGCCGCAGCCAGCAATATGGCAAAACTCTTCTTCTTCATCTTCGTCGCCTCCTTAAAGTTAGGGTAACACCGCACAAATGAGGTGGTCGGCTGGCAAATGGATTGTGCGGTGCTGCCTTTATGATGGATTTACTGTGCCAGTTCCACCAGCGTGTCAAACGCGGGCTTCGGCTGGGCATCCTTGTCGAACAGGAGCGGGTACTCGTCCGCGCGCCAGCTCAGGTCGTCCACCGTGCCCCATACCTGCACCGCTTCGATGCGGTCGGCGTAACGCAGGAAAATCTTCATCAGGTCGCCGTAATACTTCGCCTGCTTCTGCAGATTTTCCTCGCTCGTATCGTCAATGCCCACGTCAAGTTCGGACACGCGCAGGAGCAAATCACGCTTGGCAATCTGCTGGAACGCCCAATCCACGCGGTCAATCGTCGGACTGCCGACGGAGTAGTGTGCCTGGAAGCCGTAGCCGTCAATCGTGCCATCCGCAATCAGGCTGTCCAGCAGGACGCAGATGCCGTGCAGCTTGGGGTCAAGGGGGGTGTTGTAATCATTGTAGTACAGCTTCACGCCGTCCGCGGCGTACTTGCGGGCGTACTCAAACGCGCGGTTCACGAAATCCTGACCAACCGTCTTTGTCCAGTTGGATTCGCGCAGCTGGTCGCTGCCGTCCGCCACGGCTTCGTTCACAACGTCCCACGAGACAATCAGCCCCGGATAATTCTCGTTCGTCCACGTCAGCACCTGCTGGATGTAGCTTTCCATGCGGGCGAGCATGGTTTCGCGGCTGCACAGCGGCTTGTGGGTCGCGTAGCCCTCATGGAAGAAGGCTTCGGGCGTCTGGGAGTGCCACACCAGCACATGCCCATGCACCTTCACGCCATTGTCGCGGCACCAATCGAGGAACGGAATGCAGTTGTCGAACTTCACAGCGACGGCCGTGTCGTCCGTGCGGCTGAGCTTGCGGCATTCCGCCATGTCCAGCAGCGAATCCGGCTTCATCTCGTTTCCCGCGGTCATGATGGTGAACTGGCTGCCGTAGAACGCCATGCGTTTGCTGTCCGCCACTTCACTGGCAACAACCGCCGTGCCGAAATCGAACTTATCCGCATAGAGCGTCTTGAGGACAGGCAGCGAAGTGGTGTCGAAGGAGTCAATCTTCTCGTCGCAGGTGAAATTGCGGATGGTGAAGGACGTTTCCTTGCCCGCGCCCTCGACGTACAGGACGTACTTGTCATACCGACCGGGAATGTAAGCGCCGGACAGCATTGCCCATTCGCCCTTCTTCGCCGTGCCGGTGACGATGTTCTCATAGGATTCCTCGCCGTCGCGGGTATGGGCGACGGACAGGATGAAGCTGCACGAATCCAGCTCGTCCTGCTTCACCTGCACGGACAGGTTGTAGGTGCGCCCCGGCACGAGGTCGAAATCGCGGCCGGGAGAGTTCCACGTCGCGGTACGCCCGGTAATGAACAGCCCGTCGGCAGTCGTCTCGATGGCAGCGCCGCCCGCAGAGCGCGCATACCAGCCGTCCGTGCCGCTGGTAAAGTCCGACGTGTAGTGAATCTGCGGCGCGTCGGAGTAATCCATCTTTTCGGGCGCGGTGATGGTCAGCGTGACGTCATCAATGCAGTAGTTTTTGCCCAGATAGTTATCCGACGCCGTGAGGAAGCGGATATTGATGCCCGCGTCCGCCTCGAAATCGCAGGAGATTTCCGTCCACTCCTTGCCCTTGACGTTCACCTGCGCGTAGTAGGCGTAATCGCCGCCCGCCTTGCCAATCGCCATAGTGCCGTCTTCCGAGCTTTCGACGTAGACGCAGGCGGACAGGTGAACTTTCGCGCCGGCCTCGATGCCAAGCGACGCAGCGGAGAGGTCAACGGCATCCCAGTTATTGCTGCCGCGCCCCGAAACTCGCAGGCTTTGCTTGCCGCTGTGCGCCTGCGATTCCGTCACGCCGACGGTGCAGGAGCCAGACTGGCTGAACGCGGCGGCGTTGCCATCCTCAAAGTCGATGGTGACGGCGGTCTGCGCGGCTTCTTCCGCTGCGGCAAAGCAGGGCAGAAACAAGCAGAGTGCCATCAGCAGAGAAAGCGCTTGTGCGACCCAGTGATTCATGTTTAATTTCCTCCCTTAGCGTCGTGGGGGTCTATGGAATAGAAGATGCTATAATTTTAGTATACACAAAAGTTGTATTTTGTCAAGAATGTCTGAATTTTTGCCAGAACGAAAATGGTTTCGTTGGGTGGTTTTTTCTGATTCTATGCTGATAGGCATGGTTGAACTGATCTTTTCCATGCTTCCAGAGGGCAATGAAAACGGACGAAGTCCGCGGTTGCCCGCTGGAGACCTTCGGTTTCGCCACTCCTGTCACTGGCTTTTATCGCTGCTTTGTGCCTTTTGTCCTTGAATTTTCCGGCTTGTTGTTACTTAACTGATGGGCAAGAAATATTGTCGAAATCTTTCCAAAAGCCCCCTTGAAACAAGGAAAAAACCGTGCTATCATCAAACCGTTTCTAATGAAGCTTTACGACTGAACGACCCGTCTGTACTATTTCCAAATGAGAATGCGCCAAGATGCGAAGCGTATTTTTTCTTCTGGCTAACGCGAATGAAACGCAGCGTAGCAGCGCTACGCTAAGTGGAATGAG
>ERZ1026940.212-NODE-212-length-22928-cov-5.828663_pt1 | contig 22928 bp, 20 predicted proteins | sample MGYA00519306_ERZ1026940 | MGnify/ENA primary metagenome ERZ1026940 (study PRJEB26926, sample SAMN06164613) | human gut metagenome | biome: ENVO:00009003; feature: ENVO:2100002; material: ENVO:00002003 | host: Homo sapiens | place: USA | collected 2012 ...
ATAAGAGACAGAGGTCAACGCCGCCCGCTACATGTTCCACACCTACGCCTACGCCACCGAGAACTTCCTCTGCTACGCCCCCTCGCTGCACAACGTATGCGTCAAGGCGACCAAGAACGACACGCGCATCTTCGATTTCGTGCATTTCATGCACGAATACTCCTGCACGATCTACCCGCTTTTCCTCTGGTATGCCTACTCGGCGCAGCTGGCCACGGAGAACGTATTCCCGCTGATCGACTTCAAGTCGGCGGTGCGCATCGGCTATCTCGACCTCGAAAACAACGGAGAGAAAACGCTGGCGTGGCTGCAGAAAAACGTCGCCAAACGCGAGGAGATGCTGCGCAGGCGCAACCCGAAGATGATCGACCCGATGCTCGAATTCGAACAGCAGCTCAAGAGCCGGGGCCTGACGCCCGAAAACGCCTATCTGTTCATGCACGGCCACACGCTGATGGACAACGTGGTGATGATCCTGCTCAACTCCGTATGCGAGAAACTGCGGCAGATGTCGATCGCCAAGATCACCGCGTCGAAAAAGCAGGGCGTGGCGCTCAAGAACGAGATGTCGAACTACACCAATTCGCTGCGGTCGATCCGCGACGTGCTGCTCGACAACGAGAACTACACCAAATGTCCGCTTTACAAGCGGCTCCAGCGCGACATCGAGAAATACATTGCCCGCACGATCTGGAACATGAAGCGCAGCGGCGAAATCCGCGACGACTCGACATGGACCATCCTGCGCAACATGCGGCAGGGATAGGAGAGCAAACGATACGAGAGCGGCCTTCGCAATGAAGGCCGCTCTCGTATCGTAATTTCGGGACCGCGGGCGAAAACTCCGCCGCCGGATTCCGCCCGAAGCTCCGGAGTGCTGGAGAGCCGACGGGGCCGAAGCGCCCCGGACAGCGGCCGTCCGCCACTACTTCTTGCGAACCACGCGCACGGTGGACTGCGTGGCCTGCCGCACGAAGACCTGCGGGCCGCGGGCGTACTTGCGCCACAACTCGTCGGTATAGCCGCGCACGGTCAGCAGCTCCATATTCTCGGCCTTCATCACGTCGAAGCCCGCTTCGCGCAGCGCCTCGATCGCCTCGTCGATGTGCCACGAGTTATCGACGCACAAGCTCAGGTTCACGGCCGAGTTGTGGATCAGATTGGTCTTGATGCGGAAACGCTCCAGCAGCGAGAAGATCGTGGCGAACTTCTCCTCCAGCACGAACGAGAAGTCGCGCGAACGGATCGTCAGCAGCACCTGATCCTTCTTGAGAATCAGGATCGGCACCTCGACCGGCGCCGACATGCCGCGAATCACGGTACCGGGTTTGCGCTTGTCGCCGAAAGGCCGCACGTAAAGCGGAATATTCTTGTTCTGCAGCGGTTTGATCGTCTTGGGGTGGATGATCTGCGCGCCGCTGTAGGCCAGCTCGATCGTATCGAGGTAGTTCAGTTCGGCGATCTGCACGGCGTCGGGGAAAATCTTCGGATCGGCGTTCAGCACGCCGTCCACGTCCTTCCATACGGCCATCGACTCGGCGTCGAGGATATTGGCCACCACGGCCGCCGAGTAGTCCGAGCCTTCGCGCCCCAGCGTGGTGGTCGTGCCGTCGGGCGCACCGCCGATAAAGCCCTGTCCGACAAAGATATTCTCGACGCACTCGGCCAGCGCGCCCTTCAGCAGCGGCGCCGAAGCTTCGATATCGACCCCAGCGTCCTTGTGACGCTGCTCGGTGAGGAAACAGCGGCGCATGTCGATCCAGCGGTTCGACACTCCGGCATAGTTGAGATACTCCGAGATGATCGTCGTCGAGACCAACTCGCCGAAGGCCACGATCGTATCGTACCACAACTCGGCGTCGGAGGGTTTGTAAACCGTTTCCACGGCCACGCGCTCCAGCTCGTCGAAGAGCGCATCGACCCGTTCGAGCTGTTTATGGCCGCGCCACAAATCGTCGATGATGCCCGCATGGTACTCCCTCAGCGCGGCGACATGCTCCATGGAGAGCTGTTTGTCGCCCTTCTGAAGTCCTTCGAACACCTTTTCGAGCGCGTTGGTCGTCTTGCCCATGGCCGAAACGATGATGAAGAGATTCTGCTCGTCGTCGATAATCTTGCGCAGGTTGCGCACTCCGTCGGCATTACGCACCGACGCACCGCCAAATTTGTAAACCTTCATGTTATCTCTCTTTTTAACCTAACCTACCTTCTTTACCGTCCGAAGGCGACCGGCCGCCGGACTCCCGCAGCGGAACGCCGCGTCGAACGACCGCACCCCAACGCCTCACGCAGGAGGCGTTTGCCGCGGCGCGACAGGGCTTCCGCCCGGATCATTTCTGTTTTTTCACCTCTTTGTAAGGCACTCCGATATTCTGGAACAGGAACGAATAGGTGTCCGCCTCCTCGGCGATACGTTTCGAAGTGGGTTTGCCGGCCCCGTGGCCCGCATTCGACTCGATGCGGATCAGCACCGGCGCATCGCCGGCCTGACAGTGCTGCATCTGGGCGGCGAACTTGAACGAGTGCGCCGGCACGACGCGGTCGTCGTGGTCGGCCGTCGTCACGAGCGTCGCGGGGTATTTCACGCCCTCGCGGATGTTGTGCAGCGGCGAATATTTATAAATGTAGTCGAACTGCTCCTCGTTTTCGCTCGATCCGTACTCCTCGGCCCAGCCCCAGCCGATCGTGAATTTGTGGTAGCGGAGCATGTCCATCACGCCCACGGCGGGCAGGCAGACGGCATAGAGGTCGGGACGCTGCACCTCGCAGGCGCCGACCAGCAGGCCGCCGTTCGAACCGCCCGCAATGGCGAGTTTGTCCGACGAAGTGTATTTTTCGGCGATCAGGTACTCGGCCGCGGCGATGAAGTCGTCGAAAACGTTCTGCTTGTTTTCGAGCATGCCCGCCTTGTGCCACGCTTCGCCGTACTCCGAACCGCCGCGCAGATTGGCCACGCAGTAGATGCCGCCCTGCTCGACGAACATCATGGCCGAGGGCCTGAACGCAGGCGTCTGGTTGATCTGGAAGCCGCCGTAGGCATAGAGGTAGCAGGGATTCCCGCCGTCGAGTTTCATATCCTTGCGGCGGGTGATGAACATCGGCACCTTCGTGCCGTCCTTCGAGGTGTAGAACACCTGTTCGGTCGTGAACAGCGAGGGATCGAAATTCACCGCGGGGGCTTTATAGAGCGTCGATGCGCCGCCGGCGATGTCGTATTTGTAGATCGTGGCGGGCGCGATGTAGTTGGTCAGCGAATAGTAAAGCTCCGTATCGTCCTTCTCGCCGTCGAAACCGCTCACCGTGCCGATGGCCGGAAGTTCGATCTCGCGTACGAGTTTCCCGTCGAAACCGTACTGGCAGACCTTGCTCTGCGCATGTTCGAGATAGGTGGCGAAAAGATACCCACCGGCCGAGCCGACGCCCTCCAGCAGCTTCCCGCCGCTTTCGGGAATCACGGTCGAAACCTTCGACGGGTCGTTCAGGTCCACCTTCATCAGCGCGTAGTTCGACGCGTCGCGGTTGGTCACGTAATAGAGCTGGCCGTCCCGGCATTCGACGGGTGCATAGTCGGCATCGAAGCCCGGCAGCAAGGTGCGGAATTTCGGCTCGGAAACCTTTTTATAGAGCACTTCCGTACCCGACGTACCCTCCGAAGCCACGATGAAGAGCCACTGCCCATCCTTGCTGGGCCACGGGCTGAAATAACGCAGCGGATGCTCCGCGTCGGCATAGATCAGCCGGTCGGCCGACTGGGGCGTGCCGAGGCGGTGGTAGTAGACCTTCTGAAACTGGTTCTGCGACGAGAAAACGCCCTTCTGAGGAGCGTCGTACGCACTGTAATAGAATCCTTTGGAATCGGGCGCCCACTCGGCTCCCGAAAACTTCACCCAGTTGATCCGGTCCGAAGTCAGCGTACGGTCGGCGGTGTTCATCACACGGATTTCGACCCAGTCCGAACCCGATGCGGCGACCGAGTAGGCGCAGTATTTGCCGTCCTTGGAGAAGGTCACGCCCGAAAGGGCCACCGTACCGTCTTCCGAGAGCGTATTGGGGTCGATGAACACTTCGCCCTCCCCGCCCGGCTGCGCGGTGCGGTAGAGCACCGACTGGTTCCGCAGTCCGTCGTTGTAGAAATAATACCATGCGTCGCCGTGTTTGGCCGGAATACCCTCTTTGGGGTAGTTCCACAACTCGGTCAGCCGTTCGCGGATCGCGCCGCGGAACGGAATCTGCGACAGGTAATCCTGCGTCACGACGTTCTGGGCCTTCACCCACGCCGCCGTCGCCTCGGAGTTGTCGTCTTCGAGCCAGCGGTAGGGATCGGGAACCTCCGTCCCGAAGTAATTATCGGTCACGTCGGTGCGCTCCGTCCGGGGATAGGGCATGTGTTTTATCTGTTTCATGTCGTTGCAGCCTGTCAGTATCGCCGCGGCGCCCGCGAGGGCCGCCGCCATGCGCGGTAATCTCATCATAACTATACGGTTTGGGTATATATCGGGGCAAAGTTAGGAAAAAATAAGATAGTTCGGCCTGCGGATCGAAGTTTTTGCGTAACTTTGGCTTGCAAAAACACTCGGAAAATTATGTACAGCGAACTGAAAGAGATAATCGGGCAGGCTTGGGAAAACCGCGAGCTGCTCAAGGAGGAGTCCGTGCGGCAGGCCGTGCGGCAAACCGTCGAACTGGTGGACAAGGGGGAGCTGCGCACGGCGCAGCCCGTAGATCCGGAGAAAAGCCAGTGGCAGGTGAACGAATGGGTCAAGAAGGCCATCATCCTCTATTTCCCGATCCAGCCCATGCGCAAAATGGAAGCGGGCGAGCTGGAGTGGTACGACAAGATGGAGCTTAAGCACGGCTACGAACAGCTGGGCGTGCGCGCCGTGCCCCACGCCGTAGCGCGTTACGGCGCCTACATCGCTCCCGGAGCGATCCTCATGCCCTCGTACGTCAATATCGGCGCCTACGTGGACACGGGCACGATGGTCGACACGTGGGCCACGGTCGGCTCCTGCGCGCAGATCGGCAGACACGTCCACCTTTCGGGCGGCGTGGGCATCGGCGGAGTGCTGGAACCCGTACAGGCCGCACCCGTAATCATCGAGGACAACTGCTTCATCGGTTCGCGTTCGATCGTGGTCGAAGGCGCGCACGTCTGCCGCGAGGCGGTGCTCGGCTCGAACACCGTCATCACGGGTTCGACCCACATCATCGACGTCACCGGACCGGAGCCTGTCACCTACAAAGGCTACGTTCCGCCGCGCTCGGTGGTCGTTCCCGGCAGCTACCGCAAGCAGTTCCCGGCGGGCGAATACAGCATCACCTGCGCCCTGATCATCGGCCAGCGCAAGGAATCGACCGACAAGAAGACCTCGCTGAACGACGCCCTGCGCGACTTCGGCGTGTCCGTCTGATCGCGTCGCCCTCCCGAAAATCCCACCCACGACAAAATGAATAATTCATGATTTACCGTATCGACGAAACCACCTCGACCAACGACGAGGCCCGCGACGCGAAATACCGCCACGGCGACATCGTCTGGGCCGAACGGCAGACCGCCGGACGCGGCCAGCGGGGACATACGTGGACCAGCCCCGAAGGTGAAAACCTCACCTTCTCGATGGTGCTCGAACCCCGGTTCCTTCCCGTCGGGGAGCAGTTCCTGCTCTCCGAAGCCGTGACGCTGGCCCTGACGGACACCTTCGCCGCCTACGGCATCGACACCCGCATCAAGTGGACCAACGACATCTACGTCGGAGACAGGAAACTGGTCGGCATCCTGATCGAACACAACCATGCGGGAGCCTCCCTCTCCCGCACGATCGCCGGCATCGGCATCAACGTCAACCAGACGGCGTTCGACCCCGCGCTGCCCAACCCCGTCTCCCTCGCGCAGGCCGGGGGCCGCAAGTTCAACCGCAGCCGGCTGCTCGAAACCTTTCTGGTCCGCTGCCTGCGGCGTTACGCCCAGCTCGAACGGGGCGAAAAGGAGGCCCTCCAGCACGCCTACCGCGAACGGATGTACCGGCTGGGCGAACAGCACCCCTACCGGCTGCCCGACGGCACGCTGTTTCAAGCCGCAATCGAAGGCGTGCTTCCCTCCGGCGAACTGATCCTGCGCCATGCGGACGGCACGCGGCACGAATACCTGTTCCGCGAAATCGAATTCGTGATCGCCGGGAAACAAGGGAACGCCGGCTCCGCAGAGAAATGAATTTCCGCCCCGACGACGGAATATGTTTTTAATTGAAGATGAATATACTAATCGTTTGCAATCACTTCTATCCCCACAACCGCATCGCCGCATTCAGGCTCAACGCCTTCGCCCGGTATTTCCGGGAGGCGGGGCATTCGGTGACCGTCATAACCGAAGGGGACCGCGATGAAACGGCGATGTGGAACGGCTGCGAGGTCCACTACGTAAAAGACCCGGTGATAACCTCGTCGAAACAGGACTCCCTCCTGCAGCGCAGAAAGAAATGGGCTTTCAGACACATATTGTCGGCCCTGCAGTTCCGGCTGTTCCTCGATTACAAACGGATATGGCAGTTCAAAGCCAGCAAGAAGGCGCAAAAACTCGCAAAAAGCCGGCGGTTCGATGTCGTATTAAGTTCATACGGCCATCTCTCTTCGCACCGGATCGCATACAGGCTGCACAGAAAAACGCCGTTTTACTGGATCGCCGACATGCGCGACGAGATGTCGAAGTGGCCTTGGCTCCTGCCGATAAACAGCCGGCGGCTCCTCTTCTACGAGCGCAGAATCCTCAAGGATGCGGACCTGATCCTGTCAGTATCCGCACCCCTTGTCGAAGATTTCAAACAAATCGGCGGAGGGATCGACAAGGTTATCGAGATAACGAACGGGTACGATTACGAAGAGGTGCACGACGTCTCTTTTCAGCCCGTCTATACCATGGCGTTCATCGGCCATTTTTACAATTCGATCACTCCGGACAAATGGTTCGGAGCCTTCTCTGAACTGGTCGCCGAGGGAGCGCTTCCCTCCGACAGCCGCATCCTCATCATAGGAAACACCTCGCCGCTGGCCGTTCCCGAAAACATCAGCCAGAACGTATTCCAGATCCGGCAGGTCGATCACGACGAAGCCATCAGGAAATCGCTGGAGACCGACACGCTGGTCGTCGTGCATCCCAAGGGACGGAAAGGCGTCTACACGGGTAAGCTGTTCGACTACCTCGCCACCAACAAACCTATCCTCGCCATCTGCGATCCCGACGACGTCATCGCCGACCTGCTGGAGGAGACGCGCGCGGGTTTCACCGCGGACGAAACGGACAACGAAGAGGTCAAGCGGATGATCCTGCGCTGCTATTCCATCTGGAAGAACAAGGAGGTGCTGCCCCGCGACTGGGACAAGATACGGCAGTACAGCCGGAAGAATCAGGTCGGCCGGCTGCTCGAATATCTGGCAGGGCAGGAAGCCCTGAAACAGCACTGACGCCCCGGCCGGGACCGCCCGGCATCGGAACCTCCGCCCCTAACCGAAGTCCGGCGCTCCGCTCCGGCGGCCGAAAACGGGAAGCCGCGAAGCCCTTACGTCCGGTTCGGCCGCAATTTCGCGAGCACCGGTCCGAACAACTCCATATAGCGGATTCCGGCCCGCTGCGCAAACGGCAGATACAACGACAGATAGACAGCGAAGCCTACCGACACGACGGCAAGACGATGCGTCATTCCGGTCAGCAAGACGGCCAGCCGGGCCGCCGTGCAGGCCGCGGCCGATACGAGCAGCACGGTCGTCAGCATCCTCCACGGCATCAGCCCCGCAAGCGAAGTGCCCAGCACGCGGGCAGTGGTCATCATCAGCAGGAACAGACAGAAAAGCGTACAGCCCGTGGCAATGGCCGCAATGGCCCAAAGGGACGGAAACGCCATGACGCACAACAGGTCGAGACCGACGATGAGCAGAGCGGTGACAAGGTGCGCACGGGCAAAGGCTTTTCCCCGCCCCAGTGCAAACAGGACGGGGGCGTAGGGCATGATACGCGCCAGATTGACGACGGTGACGATCCGGAACAGACCGGCCGCTTCCCGATACCCCTCCCCATACAGCAGGCAGATGATCTCAGGAGCGAAAACGCAGCAGAATACGGACAGCGGATAAATGATCGCCGAGGACTTGAGGACAGCCGCCTGCCACAACCGGACAAACTGCCCGCCGTCGGCCCCCTCCCCCGACATCCTCGAAAATTCCGGCAGCAGCACGCCGGCCGCGGCACCGATAATCATTCCGGCCAGCGGAAGTTCGCGGTATCCGTTGGCGAACAGGGCGAAATCCTCGACGCCCAAATAGCGGCTTACGAAGAACTGGCTCGCCGAACCGATCACGAATCCGTACATACTCGAAGCAAACACCGGCATCGAAAACCGGAGCAGCTCCCGGACCGTCAGCCGGCTCTTCACCGGAGATACATTGCGGAACGGGACGGACGACAACTTCAGCCCGGCAACGCATGTGACCAGCGACGCGAGGACGAAACCGGCGACCGCACCCGACACCCCTGCGTCGAAAACCACGACCGGAAGCACGACGCATGCGATCATGAAGGCGCGGCTTATCAGCACATAGACGGCCACGAGGTGCGCCTTGCCGTAGACGACCAGAATATTCTCCACCCCCAAGACCGGCATCAGCAGCATGGGCGCCGCGGCAAACAGCCTCAACGGCTGGGCCAGCAGCGGATTGCCGAGCACTCCGGCTATGGCGGCGGCCTGCCAAAGCAAAATGCACGAAAAAACGGACGCAAGAAGCAGAAACAGCCCGTTCAGTTTGCGGACGATATCCCTCCCCTCCTCCGGCGACACGCGGGCGAGGTAATAGGAGTACGCTTTGGGAAGTCCCAGCGAAAAGACGGCCAGCAGGGTGTTGTAGACGTACAGCACCTGACTGTAAGTACCGTACTCCGACGTGGTCATGTAACGGCAGAGCACCGCCTGCATGACCAGCGTCACGCTCAGCGACAACAGATTGGCCAGCGCCAGCCACAAGGCCTGCAGCGTACGGCTCCTGCCTGCATTTCCGATCTGAGGGGTGGAGTGCTGTTTCATGCCTCGTACCGTATGGCCCGGCCGCCCGTTCTACAGGCTCCAGTATCCGAGCGATTTGATCCGGCCCTTATAGAGTCCGCGAATGTCGCCCAACAGGGCCGCCCCGCGGGAGATGGAGCGGAAATAAGCGTCGTCGAGTCCGCGGTACTCGTCGTGCGCCACGGCCACGACAATCAGGTCGTAAGGCGGCCGGAGGGCCGCCACAGGCCGAATTCCGTACATGGCATAAACCTTATCGGGATCGGCATGGGGATCGGTCACATCCACGCTCATCCCCTCACGCTCCAGCAGTCCGACCATCTCGGCGATCCGGGAGTTGCGTATGTCGTCGATGTTTTCCTTGTAGGTGACGCCCATCAGCAAAGCCCTTGCGCCGCGGCCGCCGCTTCCCATGGCCCCAAGCAGCGACCGCACCACGTACGCCGCCATGCCGTCGTTCACGGCGCAGCCCGAACTCGTGACGGGCATCTCGACACCCAGCTTTGAAGCGACAGAAACAAGATAGAGCGGATCGACCGGAATGCAATGGCCGCCGACCAGTCCCGGTCTGTACTTTACGAAATTCCATTTGGACGAAGCCATATCGATGACCTCGTCCATATCTATTCCCATGCGCGAGAACAGCCGCTGCAATTCGTTCATCAGGGCGATGTTGACACTGCGCTGCACGTTCTCCGCCATTTTGGCCGCCTCGGCCACCCGGATGCCCGACGCCCGGCAGAGATCGGCCGACACGACTTCGGCGTATACGCGCGCGACCTCGTCCAGCGCCTGCCCGTCGTTCGCCGACACGATTTTGGCGGTGTTCGAGAAGGTATGCTCCGAATCGTTGGGATTGATGCGTTCGGGCGAATAGCCCACCTTGAAATCCGCACCGAGTTTCAGCCCGGAGCCTTTTTCGAGCAGCGGCACGCACTCCTCCTCGGTGCATCCGGGATAGACCGTGGATTCATACACGACATAATCGCCCCGCTTCAGATAACGCGCCACGATACGCGTGGCCTCGACAAGACAGGTCAGATCGGGATTCTTGCGCTCATCGACCGGCGTGGGCACCGTGACGATATAAAATGCGGCCCGCGACAACTCCTCTTCCGAAGAGGTGAAACGGATGCTTTCGCCGCCGGCGCCGTACTTTTCACGCAGTTTTTCGATACGGCCGGCATCCATATCGTACCCCACCACATCGAAACGCCGGGCAAACCTCAGCGCCACGGGCACGCCTACATATCCCAGCCCGATCACGGCCAGCGACGTTTCCCGACCGGTCAGCCGATCATATATCTTCTTCATAAACACATTCATTAACCTTGCGATAACTGCGCCCCGACTCCGGACACACGGCCCAGCCTGCTTCGTCGAATTCCAGTTTGTGCCCCAAGCGGCTCATCCATCCGACCACGCGTGCGGGCACCCCCTCAACGAGGGCATGATCGGGGACCGAGTGCGTAACGACCGCCCCCGCGCCCACGAAGGCGTACCGGCCGATCTCGACCCCGCATACGACGGTGGCATTGGCCCCGACGGTGGCGCCCCGGCGCACGCGAGTAGTTTTATACTGATCCCTGCGCGGGATCTCGCTTCGGGGATTCTTGACGTTGGTGAATACGCACGAAGGCCCCAGAAAAACATAATCCTCGCAGATCACGCCCGAATAGATCGACACGTTGTTCTGCACCTTTACCTGACGGCCCAGTTTCACGTCCGCGGCGACCATGACATTCTGTCCGATATTGCACGCCGGTCCCAGCACGGCCCCGGCCATTATATGCGAGAAATGCCAGATCCTGCAACCCGGCCCTATGACCGCCCCGTCGTCTACGAACGAAGAGGGGTGGATGAACGTTTCACTCATGGTATCTGCTTTCGTTATCGGCAAAATAGCGGCATACGGCATCCGCCACACGCTCCACCTCGGCGTCGGTCAGTTCGCTGTCCATCGGAAGCGACAGCACCGCCGCCGGCAGCGTCGCGGCATGGCGCATCGCGGGGTCGCAGATGCAGGCGTCGCGGTATGCGGGCTGTTCGTACAGGGTTCCGGGATAATAGACCATGGAGGGTATGCCCTCCTTGGCGAGTGCGGCCCGGAGTCCGTCGCGGCAGGCCGGAGGCACCTTGACGGTGTACTGGTGGTAGACGTGGGTGGCGCAGGGCGTCTCGGCCGGGGTCACGACCGGCGTCAGACCGCCCAAACGCTCCGTATAGCGCGCTGCCACGCTCCGGCGGGCGGCGATCCATGTGTCGAGGTGCGGCAGCTTGACCCGCAGTACGGCGGCCTGCAGCGTGTCGAGCCGCGAATTCATTCCGACCAGCCGGCTGTCATATTTGGTGAACCAACCGTGACTGCCCAGCGCCCGGATGCGGGCCGCCAGCCCGTCGTCGTCGGTGAACACCGCGCCGCCGTCGCCGTAACAGCCCAGCACCTTGGAGGGAAAGAACGACGTGCACCCGATCTCCCCGATCGTACCCGCATAGCGGCGCACGCCGTCGGACATGCGGCATACGGCTCCCAGCGACTGGGCGTTGTCCTCGATCACCTTCAGGCCGTGCTCCTTCGCAACGGCCGTGAGCGCAGCCATATCGCACGGCTGCCCGAACAGATGGACGGGGATGACGACACGGGTACGCTCCGACACCAGCCGGGCGACGCTCGCCGGGTCGATGTTGAAAGTGCGGGGATCGACGTCGGCGAAGACCGGAACGCCGCCCAGCAGCAGCACCGTTTCGGCCACGGCCGCGAATGCGAAAGCCGGGACGATGACTTCGTCGCCCCGCTGCAGCCCCACGGCCAGCAGTGACAGCAGAAGCGCGTCCGTACCGTTGCCGCAGGCGATGCAGTGCCGCACTTCGAGCCGCCGGGCCAGCTCCTCTTCGAACAGCCCGACCGCAGGACCCTTGATGAAGGCGGTCTCGGCAATGACATCGCCGATGGCGCGGTCCACCTCATCGCGGATGCCGAGATACTGCCTATGTAGATCCACCATTTTCATCGCTCCCGTTCTTTTTTCGCATCACCCCTGCAAATTCCGCAGCAGCGGATGATAGTCGCCCGTCAAGCCGACCGCCGCACTCTTTCGCAGCATATCGAGCGTATGGACGGCACACGCCGTATCTTCGACCGCAAAACCCCGGCCGGCAAGTATCCGCTCGTAGCTCAACGTGTGGAGGTCCGTAAACCCGTTCGTAAAGTCGAACTCCTCGCCGTTGATAACGAGATGTCTGTACGGAGACATGGGATTATCGTTCGGCGAAGGGCGATGGGCGGCGTTGACGCTCAGAAAATACCTGACGCGGGCACCCTTCAACTGCAAAAAGCCGGCCGAACACTCCGGCGACGAATGGTGCAGCACCACCTTCTCGGCCGGCCCGAATATCCAGTGCAGCATGTCGATAAAATGGATGCCGATATTGGCCGTCACGCCGCCGCTCTTGCACGGGTCGCCTTTCCACGAAGCGGCATACCAGCTCCCTCTGGGAGTGATGTACGTAAGGTCTATGTCATAAATCGTCGGGGGGGGGTCGCCGTCGACCATCCGTTTGAGCCGCTCTATTTCCGGATGAAGGCGCAGCTGCAATACGGGGAATACGCGCCTGCCCGCGGCCCGGCTGCAGGTCTCCATCCGGTCCAGCTCGTCCGGAGTCAGGGCCAGCGGCTTTTCACAAATCACGTCAAGCCCCGCCTCCAAGCCCGTTACGGTATGGGTGCAATGGAGGTAATTCGGGGTGCAGACCGTCAGAAATTCCGCACGGTCGGCGACCATGCGCTTTCTGAAATCATCCGGATCGGTGGTGAAATAGGCACGGGGAAAATACCCGTCGATCATCCCCACGCTGTCGAACACGTCGTGCGCCGCCACCAGATCGCACCCAAGCGACCGCATGGCGTTCAAATGTCTCGGAGCTATGTACCCCGCAACGCCTATGATCGCGAATTTCCGGGATTCGGACGTCTCTTCCCCTGTCATACCTGTAACGCAAGCTTGATTTTGCCGCAAAAATAATACATACAAATATTTTGCGCAAGCTATTCTGCAAATCTGCAACGGATTCGCGGCGCAAAATCGCATTAAAAAATAACGGCATCCCCTTGCTGTTACGGAAATAACAGTTATATTTGCATCAGAAAAAGCACATTCAAAATTTAAAACGATAACCAAATTATGAACGTACCTGCAAATCTGAAATACTCGAACGACCACGAGTGGTGCCGTATCGAGGGCGACACGGCCGTTATCGGCATTACCGACTTCGCGCAGAGCCAGCTCGGCGACATCGTTTTCGTAGACGTGCCGACCGTCGGCGAGACGCTCGCCGCAGGCGAGGTTTTCGGTTCGATCGAAGCCGTGAAGACCGTCAGCGACGCTTTCCTGCCCGTCGGCGGTGAAATCGTCGAATTCAACGACGCGGTAGACGCCGACCCCGCAATCGTCAACAAGGACGCCTACGGCGAAGGCTGGATCGTCAAGGTCAAAATGTCCGATCCCGCGGAATACGACGCGCTGCTGAGCGCCGCGGATTACGAAAAGCTGATCGGCTGATCCCCGACCCGTTCAAGCCCCTCTTCCGAGAGGGGTTTGCTCCATGACAGGGCCGGCCGCGAACGATGCCCCGCCGGAAAGAAACGCACAACAAACTTAAATATCAACAGTTATGTCAAAAGTTACAGTAGTAGGTGCAGGTGCCGTAGGCGCCACCTGCGCGAATGTAATGGCTTGCCGCGAGGTCGCAAGCGAAGTAGTCCTGATCGACATCAAGGAGGGTCTTTCGGAGGGCAAGATGCTGGACATGTACCAGTGCTCGACGCTGATGGACTTCGACACCAAACTCGTAGGCGTCACCAACGATTACAAGAAGACCGCCAATTCGGACGTCGTCGTCATCACTTCGGGCATTCCCCGCAAGCCGGGCATGACCCGCGAAGAGCTGATCGGCACCAACGCCAACATCATGAAGGGCGTAATCGAAAACGTAGTTAAATACTCGCCGCGCGCCATCATCATCGTCGTCGCCAACCCGATGGACACGCTGACCTATCTGGCGCTCAAGGCTTCGGGACTTCCGAAGAACCGCATCATCGGCATGGGCGGCGCGCTCGACTCGTCGCGCTTCAAGTGCTATCTGGCCAAAGCCACCGGCGCCAACATCAACAACGTCGACGGCATGGTCATCGGCGGCCACGGCGACACGACGATGATTCCGCTCGTCTCGAAGGCTACCGTAAACGGCGTTCCCGTATCGCAGTTCGCATCGAAGAAGAAGCTCGAAGAGGCCGTAGCCAACACGATGGTGGGCGGCGCGACGCTGACCAAGCTCATCGGCACGTCGGCATGGTACGCTCCGGGCGCCGCTTCGGCCATGATGGTGGAGGCGATCCTCAACGACCAGAAAAAGATGATTCCCTGCTCGTGCCTGCTCGAAGGCGAATACGGCCAGTCGGACATCTGCATCGGCGTTCCCGCGATCATCGGCCGCAAGGGCATCGAGAAGATCGAGAAGATCGACCTTTCGAAAGAAGAGGCCGAGAAGTTCGCAGCTTCGGCCGACGCGGTCCGCAAGACCAACAACGTACTCCACGAAATCAAGGCGATCTAATTCCGCGCCAAGATATACGGCAAGGCCGCCCCGGAATCCGGGGCGGCTTTTTGCTTCCCGGATGAAATTCTCCGCATCCGACCGGACATTCCGGCGACTTTGCGCGGGCGTCACAACCTATCCCCGGCAAAACCCGGCAAAGGATTCCGGACCGCAGCGCGCATCCGAAACAATCCGCAGAAACCTCTGCCTCACAAGAAAGGCTGCCCCTTCGAGGGGCAGCCTTTGCCGTCGGACGCAGCAGCGCGGACTCAGAAACTGACCTTCGCGCCGACGAACCAGCTACGGGGCAGCGACGGACCGTAGATATAGCCCGAATCGCGGTCGGCACCCTTGTCGAAATCCTTCTGGTAGGCATTGAAAAGGTTCTGCACACCGCCGTAAAGCTGCAAGGTTATCTCCTTGTAGATGCGCAGGTCGTACGACAGGCGGACGTTCATATCGAAGAACGACGGCGTCGAGACGGCCGCATCCTGCGCGACGCCCGATCCGGCCATGTGCTGCACGAGCATCGAGCCGGTGCAGGTTCCCGTCAGGTCGGCCGTGAAGTTCCGGACCGGCTTGAACGACGCCGTGAAGTAGCCGTAGGCGTCGGGGGTGCGGAACATGCGGCGCACGGGCGGCACGTCGGCGTCCTCGCTCCACTGTTCAGGCTCCTTATAGCGGCTCTGCTGGAGGGTTACGCCCGCCTGCAGTTCGAACCAGCGGGTGAAAATCGCCCGCCCCTCGACGTTGAAGCCGCGCACGGCGGCGCCCGAACCGTTGTAACGCTCCTTGATCTTGCCTCCGTCGTCCGTATCTTCCAGATCGCGCAGTGCGAAGACGTCGTCGAGAATCGTATAGAACCCCTCGACCAGCAGGTTGGTCTGCACCCTGCCGAAGTTGTGATAAAGGTCGGCCGAAAGGCTCACGCTGTGCGAACGCTCCTCCTTGAGGTCGTCGGCGAGCCGGATGCGGACCCGCTTGCCGCCCACCACGGCGATATGCATGTCCTCGTCGAAGGCCTGCGGCGCCCGATAGCCGCCCGCATAGCTCACGCGCAGGTTCACCGCCTCCGAAGGGTTGAAACGAATATTTGCGCGGGGACTGAAAATCACGTGGTCCACCAGATTATGCTTGTCGAAACGTCCGCCGATCAGCAGCGACCATCTCTTCGTTTTCCATTCGTTCTGCAGGTAGCCGCCCACGATATGCACCGTCTGGGCGGTGTTGATGTCGTAGCCGATCGAACGGTCGTTCAGGTCGTCGTAGCTGTATTCGCTGCCGAGCGTCAGTTCGGCGGGCATGAAAAGCAGTTTCCGGAACGCATGGACGTACTGTACGCCCGCCGCGACCGTAAGGTCGTGCGTCGTACCGTATGCGTCGGGGTCCTGCTTGCTGCCGTAGTAGCTCTTGCGGGCCGTATTCTGGAACGACGCATAGGCGTTGAAACGGTTGCGGCGGTCGGCCGACGAGATGTCGAACGAAAGGCTTCCGCCGTCGATCGAGTGGTCGGTCTGCTCGGCCACCATCGCCTCGTGGGGCGGCAGGTCCAGCAGGTCGCCGCCGCGGCGGTATTCGTCGATGTGGTGGTACTGCGCCGTGATGCGCGAATAGGCGCCCGTGCGGAAGAACGACCGCATGCCGGCCGACCGGCTGTTGATCAGGGGCAGCTCGGTAAATCCGTCGCCGTCGTGGTCGTACCCCGAACGGTGGCGGTTCTGAGCGAAGACGCAAAGCCCCGCACGGCCGCTCTCGGTCACGAGCGACGCATTGAGCATCGTGTTGTTGTCGTAGGAGTTGCTGCCGCCGAGCGAGGTCAGCGTATGCGCCAATTGCGCCGAATTGCGCGAAGGTTCCTTGGTGATGACGTTGATCGTGCCGCCGATGGCCGACGAGCCGTACAGCGCCGAACCGCCGCCGCGCAGCACCTCGACCCGCTCGATCATGTTGGCCGGAATCTGCTCCAGTCCGTAGACGCCCGTCAGGGCCGAAAAGACCGGATGCGAATCGACGAGAATCTGCGAATAATGGCCGTCGAGTCCGTTGATGCGCACCTGCGCGAAGCCGCAGTTCTGGCAGTCGTCCTCGACCCGCACGCCGGGCTGGAACGAAAGCCCCTGCGCCAGACACGAAGCGTTCGTTTTCTCGAACAGCGCGGCGTCCAGCACGCTCACCAGCGCAGGCGCTTCGCGCCGCAGCGTGGCCGAGCGGCTGGCCGAGACGACCACTTCGTCCATCGAAATGCCGCTCTGCACCACCTCGAAATTCAGTTCGAGGGTCTGTCCCCGTTCGAGCGTCACCTTTTTCTCCAGCACGGCGTACCCCAGCGCACGGACTTCGAGCGTCAGCTCGCCTTCGGGCAGGTTTTTCAGAAAATAGTGTCCCGACGCGTCGGTCGTGGTGCCGAATGCCGTGCCCGTCACGGCGACGGTCGCATAGGGAAGGTGTTCATGGGTTTCACGGTCCACGACGTGGCCGAAAAGATTGGCGTCGGTGCTCCTCTTCGGCGTCTCCGCGGCCGACGCACCGGCATACAGACACATGAAGAGTGCCGGCAACAGATATTTTTTCATTGCTTATCGGATTGTTTGAATGACATACGTAACCCGCCGGACCGCACGGCCCGGCAAAAAACAGGATGGGAAGGGAATTGCGGGTTACGCCGCGGGAGGCGCGCGCAGCGAAACGCCCGGAACCGGCATGCAGCGTCTGCACTGCGTGGCTTCGGGCATCAGAACGCCCAGCATCCCGCAATAGAACGAGTGCGCGGGCTGTACTGCGTCGAGATAGGGGAAGAAATAGAAGTCGTCGACGATACAGCGTTCCACCACGATCTGATGCGCGCCGTTGTCGGGCATCAGATCGCCGCAGAGCGCGGCGAAATGCGCAGGGTCCTCCTTGTAGATGTGGACCTTGTGTCCTGCGTACGCTGCGACCAGAATCAGCAGCAGCAGAGCGGCGTATATCCGTTTGGGTGCTTTGCGTATCATCTTTCTGCTGCCAAAAGTAGCACAAAAAAAGGACCGCACAAAACGGTCCTGCAAAAATACCCACAAACGGGGATGTATGTCGTGTCCTGCACCCGGCCGGGAGCGGACGATGCGGCGCCGCTGCCCTGCGGGAACGGGCGCCTAAATGCTGATGTCGAGGATCTCGAAGTGAATCGTTCCGGCGGGAACCTCCACGTCGACCCGGTCGCCCTTCTTGTGGCCCAGCAGCGCTTTGGCGATCGGCGTGCCGATGGCCAGCTTGCCCTCGCGCAGGTTGGCTTCGTGCTCGGCGACGATGGTGTAGACCATCTCCTTCTTGGTGTTGTGATTCAGCAGCGTCACTTTGCTCAGAATCTGCACCTTGCTCTTGTCGATTTTCGACTCGTCGATCACCCGTGCGTTGGCAAGCGAATCCTCCAGCTTGGCTATACGCATCTCCAGCATACCCTGCGCCTCGCGGGCAGCGTCGTACTCTGCGTTCTCCGAAAGGTCGCCCTTGTCGCGCGCTTCGGCGATCGCCGCCGAAATTGCAGGACGCTCGACGGAACGCATGTGGTCGAGCTCGTCCCTGAGTTTCTTGTACCCCTCCGCTGTCAGATAGATAATCTCTTTTGCCATAATTTTATACGAGTCCGACGTATTCAGTTTCATAACACCGCGAAAGATTTCAAATGCCGGAACCCGTCGAACTCACTTTAGGCATCCGAAAACGCCCGCCCCGCATCTAAAACCTTCCTGAATCCCCCTCCGCAGAGGAGGAGTTTCGAATTAAACATCGTAAAAAAATAAGAATCCTGACCGGTGAAGGCCAGAACCCTGATTTTCATTATACAGCAAAGATAGGAAGTATATTCCGAATTTCCAAATCTTTTTTCAACCTGCATGGCACGGAGTATGCCCTCACGCACGGGTTATGTATCTGCTGCTTGCAATTCACATCGCATGGACGCTCGGAGCCGTTCCGCTCGTCACCCGACAGAAACGTCTGCCCGCGTCGGCTGCGGCGTGGCTGGCGCTGATCCTGCTGCTCCCCGTAGCCGGCACGCTGCTCTACGTACTGGCTGGTTACCGGCCGCACCTCCCGGCGGCGGAACGCCGCGCATACCGCGGCGACCGTCTCGGACAGATCATCGCACGGGGCTGCGGCACACGCATCACCCGCCACAACAGCGTCGAACTGCTCCACAACGGCAACAACGCCTTCACGGCGCTGATCGCCTCGCTCCAGCGGGCCGCGCGGTCGATCCACATGGAGTACTACATCATCCGCGACGACCGCATCGGACGCACCATCGCCGAAATCCTGATACGCAAAGCCCGTGCGGGACTCGAAGTGCGCGTCATCTACGACGCCGTAGGCTCGTGGCGGCTGAGCCGCACGACATTGCGCCGCATGCACGACGCCGGGGTACGCACGGCCGCCTTCGAGCCGGTGCGCTTCCCGTGGTTCACCACGCGCGTCTCGCGCCGCAACCACCGCAAAATAGTCGTCACGGACGGCCGTGTCGCCTTTCTGGGTGGCATAAATATTGCGAAATACTACCTCGACGGAGATTACATGGGCAAGTGGCGCGACGAGCACCTCCGCATCGAGGGCGACGCCGTGAAGGACTTGCAGCGGCTCTTCATCGCCGACTGGGCGCGGGTCACGGACGAATGTCTCGACCTGCGCCGTTACGTCGCCCCGCACGGCATCCGGCAGCGCCTGCCGATCCAGCTGGCCTGGTCCGAAGAAGGCCCCTCGCGGCTGACCATCGCCGAGGCGTTCGCCGCGGCCATCGTCCGGGCGCAGCGCAGGGTGCGCATATCCTCGCCCTACTTCCTGCCGCCCGCGATGCTGCTCGACGCGCTGCGGCTGGCGGCCCGGAGCGGCGTGAGGGTGCAGGTGATGATCCCGACGTGCAGCGACTCGCCGTTCACGGACCTGATATCGGACTCCTACGTCGGAGACCTGCTCGACGCGGGGATCGAACTCTACCGCTACGCCAACGGCTTCCTGCATGCCAAACTGCTGATCGTGGACGACGACACGGCCTCGGTCGGCACCGCGAACATGGATTACCGCAGTCTGCTGGACAACCTCGAAGTCACGGCCTTCATCCGCGACCGGCAGGTCGTCCGGGAGCTGTCCGCCACCTTCGACGGCGATCTGGCCTCGTGCCGGCGGATCGTGCGGGGCGAATGGCGGCCGGCGGCATGGCGGCGCACGCTGGGCGATGTGCTGCGGCTCGTGTCACCCCTGATGTAACCTCCGCAGCAACCTTAAAACCACCTAATATCGGCATGAAACATCTCTTCCCGCTCCTGCTCTGCGCGCTGCTGCTCACCGGCGCGGCTTCGGCCCAGCGCCGCTTTCAGGTCGGCGTCCGCGGCGGCGTCACCACCACCAGCCACACCTTTTTCCCGCGTGGAAATCGGAGAAAACCGATTCCGGCCCGGTCCCGCCAAGGCGGGCTATCAGGCGGGCTTCGTCCTGCGGTTCAACCTCACCCGCCGCCTGCACCTGCAGTCGGAGCTTAATTTCGCATTCGTCAATTACTCGATCCGCGCCGAAGGCTCCCGCGCCCGCAGCGTCTCGCTGCGTTCGGAGCGGTTCGAAATCCCGCTGCTGCTGGGTCTCCAGTTCGGGCCCCTGCGGCTCTTCGGCGGCGCCCAGTTCCGCGTGGCCGACTCCGAGCGGGACAGCGCCCCGAAACTGCTGAAGGTGAATTTCAACGACGACGTCGGCATCATGGGCGGCGTGGGATTCAACATCCGCAAATTCTTTTTCGACTTCCGCCTGTCTGGTTACGCCCGTTCGCACGTCTGGAACACCTTCGTCTCCGACGGCGTGTCGCAGCGGGTCAGGATCCCGCGCAACCTCGTTTACGGAGGTTCGGTCGGGTTCTTCTTCTGAACAAAAAACAAGGGTGCGGAGACGCACTCTTTTTTTGCACAATAAATAATTTTGCAAATCGTTAATTTATGCGTAACTTTGCGCGATAAAGCGCCGTAAAAGATTTATCGATGAAGCAGACTTTTTTATACGCCGTGTGCGGAGTGATCCTGATCACTGCATTTAGCGGATGCGCAGGAATCAACGCCCTGCTCAAAAGCGGACAACCCGACCTGATTTACAGCAAGGCGCTGGAGTACTACCAGAAGGAGAAGTGGTCGCGGGCCTCGACGCTCTTCGAAGGCGTCCAGCACTACTACTCCGGCACGCCCCGCGAAGACAGCATTTCGTTCTTCAACGCCCGCTGCAAATACAAGAACCGCGATTACGACACGGCGGCGACGCTTCTCGACGATTTCCGCCGCAAGTTCGGCCGCAGCGCCTTCATCGAGGACGCCGAAGGCATGTACGCACTCTGCTTCTACTATCTTTCGCCCGGCCCTTCGCGCGACCAGACGATGACCGGACAGGCGCTGATCGCCATCAACGAATTCATGTCGCGCTATCCGCACAGCGAGCAGATCGAGAATTTCAAGACCATCAACACCGAGCTGACGCAGCGCCTGCACGACAAGGCCTACCTCAACGCATACACTTATTATAAGATAGGCCGCTACAAGTCAGCCATCGTATCGCTCAAGAACGCGCTCAAGCAATACCCCGAAAGTTCGCACCGCGAGGAGATCATGTACCTGATCGTGGACGCCAGCTACCGCTTCGCCAGCAACTCGGTCGCCGAGAAGCAGACCGACCGCTATCTGGCGATGCTCGACTCATACCTCTCGTTCAAAGAGGAGTTCCCCGAATCGAAGCACATCAAGGAGGTGGATCGCATGGCCCAGCACGCCCGCGATTATCTGGACCGCAACAAGCAAGAAGACAACAACATATAGCAATGGAAATCAAGAAGAACATTCCCAACAACACCATTACGCGTAAACTGGTCGATCTGGACCGGGAGACCGGCAATGTCTACGAGTCGATAAATATCATCGCCCGCCGCGCCAACCAGATTGCAACCGAGCTGAAGACCGAGCTGAACCGCAAGCTCGCCGACTTCTCATCGCCCACGGACACCATGGAGGAGACCTTCGAGAACCGTGAGCAGATCGAGATTTCGCGCTATTACGAGCGTCTTCCCAAGCCCGCGATCATCGCCACCGAGGAGTTCCTCGACGACGAGCTTTTCTTCAAGGAGAACAAAGAGGTCAAGGAGGCGTAACAGCCCGCCGGCATGGACTCGCAGGGACACGACATACAAAGCCCCGGCGCCGGCCGCACGGTCGAAGGACTCGCGGGACGGCGCATACTGCTGGGCATTACGGGAAGCATAGCGGCCTACAAGGCGGCTGTGCTCTGTCGTTTATTGAAGTGCGCGGGCGCCGAAGTGCGCGTCGTCATGACGCCGCTGGCCAAGCAGTTCATCACGCCCCTGACGATGGCCACCCTCTCGAAAAACCCGATTCTCGTGGAATTCTTCGACCCGGAAAACGGAGCGTGGAATTCGCACGTCTCGCTCGGCGAGTGGGCCGACTGTTACCTGATAGCCCCCGCCACGGCCAATACGCTGGCCAAAATGGCCTGCGGCATCGCCGACAACCTGCTGCTGACGACCTATCTCTCGGCCCGCTGCCCGGTCGTCGTGTCGCCGGCCATGGACCTCGACATGTACGCCCATCCCGCGACGCAGGAGAACCTGCGCCGTCTGGCCGAACGGGGCGTGCGGATCGTCCAGCCCGCCGAAGGCGAGCTGGCCAGCGGACTGACGGGCAAGGGCCGCATGGCCGAACCTGCCGACATCGCCGCCTTCGTCGGCCAACTGCTCGGCGGAGAAAATCCCGAAAAAAAAAAGAGCCTGCAAGGTAGACGCTTCGTCGTAACGGCAGGCGCCACGATCGAAGCCATCGACCCCGTGCGGTTCATCTCGAACCACTCGTCGGGCAAGATGGGCTACGCCATTGCGGGCGCACTGGCCGCCCGCGGCGCCGACGTGACGCTCGTCAGCGGCCGCACGGCCCTGCCGACGCCCGCCGGAGTCCGGCGTACGGACGTACTTTCTGCCGCCGAGATGTACGACGCCGCCACCGCGGCTTTCGACCGAGCCGACGGAGCCGTCATGTGCGCGGCCGTCGCGGACTACACGCCCGACACTGTTTCGGAGACGAAAATCAAAAAATGCGGCGGCGAAATGTGCATCACCCTGCGCCGTACGCGCGACATCGCCGCCGAACTGGGCGCACGCAAAGGCAGCCGCCTGCTGGTGGGCTTCGCGCTCGAAACCCACGACGAACAGGCCAACGCCGAAGCCAAGCTCTGTCTCTTATACACATCTCCGAGCCCACGAGACCGGAGCCTATCTCG
>ERZ1026940.224-NODE-224-length-22097-cov-5.676663_pt1 | contig 22097 bp, 15 predicted proteins | sample MGYA00519306_ERZ1026940 | MGnify/ENA primary metagenome ERZ1026940 (study PRJEB26926, sample SAMN06164613) | human gut metagenome | biome: ENVO:00009003; feature: ENVO:2100002; material: ENVO:00002003 | host: Homo sapiens | place: USA | collected 2012 ...
TCGGAGATGTGTATAAGAGACAGGCGTATTGCTGACGCCGATGCCGATGACCGCCACGGTCTTATGCCGCAGTGAGGTGAGATATTCCTGTAAAGTCATAAGGCAAAGCCTCCTAAAACAGCAAATAAGTTAATTCAGTTCATTATACTCCTTTTTCCCGGTCAGTTCAATCGCTTTTGTGAGAAAACCGCCGCCCTATTTGGCGGGAAAGTGCATTTTGGGCTTTACACCCGGTCTCCGGTGGGGTAAAATGGATGTACTGTACGTGGAAAGGAGACACTGTCATGATCTATTTCAACAGTGACTATCTGGAGGGCGCACACCCCGCCCTCATGGCAAAGCTCAACGAGACCAACATGGTCCAGACCGTAGGCTACGGCGAGGACGAGTACTGCGCCGCCGCACGGGTCAAGATCCAGAACGCCTGTCAGGCTCCGGAGGCCGACGTCCACTTCCTGGTGGGTGGCACCCAGACCAACACCACCGTCATCGCCGCCGTGCTGCGTCCGTGGCAGGGCGTGCTGTGCGCCGACTCCGGGCACATCCATGTGCACGAGACCGGCTCCATCGAGGCCACAGGCCACAAGTGCCTGGCGCTGCCCGGCAAAAACGGCAAGATCACGGCCCGCCAGATTCGCAAAGCCGTGGAGGAGCACCGCGCCAACGCCAGCCACGAGCACGAGGTCCAGCCCGGCATGGTCTACATCTCGAACCCCACCGAGGTCGGCACCCTTTATAATAAGGAGGAATTGACCGACATTTCCGCCGCCTGCTACGAGCTGGGACTCTACCTGTTCGTGGACGGCGCGCGGATGGCCTACGGCCTGACGAGCCCCGCCAACGATCTGAGCCTGCAGGACTACGCCGCACTCTGCGACGTGTTTTACTTGGGCGGTACCAAGTGCGGTGCGTTGTTCGGCGAGGCCGTCGTCATCACAAACGACGATCTGAAGCCCGATTTCCGCTACTGCCTGAAGCAGCACGGCGGCATGCTGGCGAAAGGCCGCCTGCTGGGCGAGCAGTTCCTGGCTCTGCTGGACGGCGAGGACGGCAGCGGCAGCAGCCTGTATTTCACGATGGCGAAAAAAGCCGACGAGCAGGCCCTGCGCATCCGCGCCGCCTTTGAGGCAAAGGGCTGCAAGGTGCTGCACGACTCCCCGACGAACCAGCAGTTCTTTGTCCTGCCCGACGAGTGGTACGACAAGCTGGCCGAGACCTACGCCATGACCCACATGGGCAAGCCCGACAAGCACCACACCGCCGTGCGCGTATGCACCAGCTGGGCCACGAAGGACGAAGCCGTGGAGCAGCTGATAGCGGACGTGAACGGGTTGTAAGGCACCCGCCTCCCTTGTAGGGGCCGGGCATGCCCGGCCCGCAGCCTTCCCGCAAACGTTAGTCCGCCTTACAGTGGCGGGCGCACCAAAATAAAAGCCTCCTGCATCACAACCGATGCAGGAGGCTTTTGTATCTATTCAAATGGCTTCACGGCCTTGTTGGTTGTCTGCGCCGTGGCCGAAGCGATTGCTTCTGGCATGGCCAAGGCGGCAGTGTAATGTGTCTTGGGGCGTTCCCCTTAACTCTGGTTATACTATACACTGCATTTATGTCCGCCCTGTCACGCCAATTTGAAAAATATGTTAAATCTCGGTTCCCTCAAATCACTTCTGGATGCGCTTGTCGCACTTGATGGCCAGCTTTGTGCCGACGGTCTGCAAAATCTGTACCAGCACGACCAGCAGCGCCGTGGCAAAGAACTCCAGCACCACGTTAAAACGGTAGTAACCGTAGTTGATGGCGATCTTGCCAAGGCCGCCGCCGCCGATGATGCCGGCCATTGCGCCGTAACCCATGATGGTCGTGGCGGCAATCGTCACGTTGGCAACTAGGCTCGGCATGCTCTCGGGCACCATGACCTTGGTGATGATCTGCAGCGGCGTTGCGCCCATGCTCTGGGCGGCCTCAATGACACCCGCGTCCACCTCGCGCATACTGGTCTCGACCAGACGCGACACAAACGGGAACGATGCGATGACCAGCGGCACAATGGACGCCACCGTACCGATGGACGTGCCCACGATGGCGCGGGACAGCGGAATGACAATGATCATCAAAATCAAAAACGGCACGCTGCGCAGCAGATTCACCAGGCCGTTCAGCAGCGCCATGAGCCAGCGGGGCAGGGGACGCACGCCGCCCTGTTCGCCCGTGACCAGGCAGACGCCCAGCGGCAGACCGATGACCAGCGCCAGCAGCGTTGCGACGACGGTGGACCAGACGGTCTCCCATGTTTCAAACGGAATGGTGGGTAAAATCTGCAAGAACGTCTGCCATTCCTTGCCTGCAAAAAGCTCTGCCATCAGCCGTTCACCTCCTCAAAAGTAATGCCGGGATAGTTCCTGATGTACTCCAGTGCCGCGGCGGCCTTGTCGTCGTCGGGCAGCGCCAGCAGCATGCTGCCCAGCGTCTGGCCGTTCACAATGCGGGTGTCTGCCGCCATGATCGAGACGAGCGCGCCGCACTCAATGGCAAGGCTTGCCACCAGCGGCTTGTCCGTGGTCTGGGTGCCGCCGAAGGCCACACGCACCAGCTTGTGGCCGGGCAGGACCTCGGCCTGGGGCGCACCGGCGGGGTAGACGAGCCGCCGCGCCGCCTTGGACGTAGGATGGCTGAAGATAGCCTGTACCTCGCCCTCCTCGACGACGGTGCCGTTATCGAGAATGGCCACACGGTTGCAGACCTCCTCCACAACGCTCATCTGGTGGGTGATGATGACGACTGTGATGCCCAGCTCACGGTTGATTTTTTGAATGAGCTGCAAAATGGCGTGGGTCGTGTTCGGGTCCAGGGCGCTCGTCGCCTCGTCGCAGAGCAGCACCTTCGGGTCCGTTGCCAGCGCACGGGCAATCGCAATGCGCTGCTTCTGGCCGCCGGACAGCTGCGCCGGGTAGGCGTCTGCCTTATCGGGCAGACCGACCAGCTCCAGCAACTCACGGGCGCGGGCCTCGGCCTTGTCTCCGGGGACCTTCGCCAGCTCCATCGGGAACATGATATTGCGCAGACAGGTGCGCTGCATCAGCAGGTTGAACTGCTGAAAAATCATGGTGATCTCACGCCGGGCCGCGCGCAGGTCGGCGGCGCGCAGGTCTTGCATCTGCTTGCCGTTGACGATAACATTTCCCTCGTCCGGGCGCTCCAGCATATTGATGCAGCGTACCAGTGTTGATTTTCCGGCGCCCGACATACCGATGATGCCGTAGACGTCGCCGTCCCGGATCGTCAGGTTGATGTCGTTCAGCGCGACGACCGTGCCGCCCTGCGTGGCAAAGCGCTTGGTCAGGTGTTGCAGTTCGATCATGGGTGATTCTCCCTCATTTACAAAGATAGCGAATGAGCGTGAAACCCATTCGCTATAATTTTACGCTTTATTCTGACAGGTTGCAAGTTTTTTCTTTGCGTTCTGCCAGCGGGCGCATATGGAATGCGCCCCTACAATTTCGTTGCCTGCCGTGCCGTAGGGGCGGATTCCATATCCGCCCGTGCCCGTTTACGGCGGTGCGAGGCTTTATCTTAGAAAATCGGCACAACCGCACCGTCGTAGGTGCTGTTGATGTAATCCTTGACCTTGTCGCCGGTCAGGGCAGCGTACAGCGCCTGAATGGCGGGGTCGTTCTCGCGGCCTTCCTTCACAACCAGTACGTTGGCGTAGGTCTGGGCAGCCTCGGAGGAAGCATCCTCGGTAGCAAGAGCGTCCTTGCCGACGGAGAAGCCGGCCTCCATTGCGTAGTTGCCGTTGATGACGGCGAAGTCAACATCCTGCACGGTGCGGGGCAGCTGGGCAGCCTCGATCTCCTTGATCTGCAGGTTGTGGGGGTTTTCGGTGATGTCGTTGACTGTAGCGGTCAGACCGGCGCCGTCGCGGACGGTGATCAGGCCCTGGGCGGCCAGCAGCTGCAGAGCGCGGGCCTCGTTGGTGGTGTCGTTGGGCACGGCGATGGTCGCGCCGTCCGCAATGTTTGCCAGATCATCGCTCTTGCCCGGATAGATGCCGAACGGCTCATAGTGGACCGCGCCGACGCTGACCAGATGGGTGCCGTTCTCCTCGTTGAAGCTGTCGAGGTAGGGGGTGTGCTGGAAGTAGTTGGCGTCAACCTCGCCGTTCTCGGTGACGAGGTTGGGCTGGACGTAGTCGCTGAACTCAACAACCTCGAGGTCGATGCCCTGCTCGGCCAGAATCTCCTTGGCCACATTCAGAATCTCGGCGTGGGGCGTGGGGGAGGCGGCGACCTTCAGGGTCGTACCGGCCAGCTCACTGGTCTCGGCGGTGGACTCGGCAGCCGCGGAAGAAGCAGCCGTGCTCTCGGAGGATGCGGCGACGGAATCAGTAGAAGCGGAGGAGCCGCAGGCGGCCAGCGACAGGGCCAGAGAAGCGGCGAGCGTTGCAGAAATCAGTTTTTTCATGGTAAATTCTCCTTTATATATCGTCAGGTGTGTTGGTTTTGAACGGTCAGCTTCCCTCAAAGCGTCACATTCGCACACCGGGCTGCTTGTAAACGGAACCTCTTTCCATAGTCACAAACTTCCTTTCCAAACAAAAGCGGGATGTCGGCTTTCCGGCATCCCGCTGCAAGTTTTCATTACGCGCTGTAATTTGCGCACAAGAAAGCTGGCACAGGACGCTTACGCATCATGCACATGCACATCATCATACCAAAGCAGACTGCATTCATAGTTCTGTACCCCTTTCTTGAATCTTTGGTCGGCGTTGTTTGCCTTCCATGGCTCACAGTATACGCCTGTGAACCGGTTCTGTCAACACTTGTTTGCATAAAATTGCACATTTCGGCATTTTGCATATATCCTACTATTTTAATAGGTTGATAACTTGCAAAATTCCTAGAATTATGCTATGATTAGTGTTACTAATTCCGATAAAGGGAGCTTTACCATGAAATTTTCGACCCGTGACCGTTATGCCCTGCGCCTGATGGTGGAACTGGCCAACCGCCCCAACGACCTGATCCCGCTGAAGGACATCAGTGATAAGCAGCGCATCAGCTTAAAATATCTGGAGCAGATCGTCACCCCGCTGGCGAAGGCCGGGCTGGTTTCCAGCGTGCGCGGTGCGCAGGGCGGCTACCGGCTTGCGCGCCCGGCAGGGGAGATCACCTCCGGCGAGATCCTGCGCGCCGTCGAGGGTGAGCTGACGGCCATCCCGTGTTTGGCGTCGTCGGTGGACTGCCCCCACCGCAGCCAGTGCCACACGCTGGACTTCTGGTCCGGGCTGAATGACCTGATCAATAAATATGTGGATGGCATCACGCTGGAGCAGCTGCGGACGATGCCCGAGGTGCCGGAGGAACAGGAAAGCTGTGAGTAAGGTCATGCACGGGCGGCAGAGCCGCCCGAAAAAGGCTCCCCATCAGGGGAGCTGGCCGAGCTTGCGAGGCCTGAGGGGTTCAGCCTCCTTACCATAGCCACTGCGTCATCTTTTTAGAAAAGGAGTCCACCATGGCCCAATCCAAGGAAATGATTTCCCGTGCCCGTCAGCTCCGCCATGACATGACCAAAGAAGAACGGCATCTGTGGTACGATTTTCTGCGCGTTTATGTCCCACGGTTCACACGCCAAAAAATCGTAGAGCCCTACATTCTGGACTTTTATTGCTGTGCCGCTGGATTAGCTGTTGAATTGGACGGCGGCCAGCACTATGAGGATGCGGGCAAGGCCTACGACGAACGCCGCACCGCCTATTTGCAGCAGCAGGGGATACAGGTGCTGCGATTTTCCAATTTAGATGTAATACGGAATTTTGATGGGGTGTGCTTTGAGATTGATGCAATCGTCAGGGAGCTGCTTGCCCGGAAAAGCGGTGCTCCCGCAAGCTCGCAAACCCTTCAGGCCTTGCTTACGCGCGGCCAGCTCCCCTGATGGGGAGCCTTTTTTCGGGCTTCGCCCGCACCCAATAAAACCCCGCCCCGCCTGTCAAAATCAACAAGCGGGGCGGGGTTTTATTGCTTATTGCGTTACTTCAATTACAGATTAAAATACCGCTTAGCATTATAATAGCTGATGCCCTCGACGATCTTCTTCAGAGACTTCTCGTCGTTGGGGTACTGGCCGTTCTCGACCCAGTTGCCGATGAGGTTGCACATCAGGCGGCGGAACAGCTCGTGGCGGGTGTAGCTCAGGAAGCTGCGGCTGTCGGTCAGCATACCGATGAAGTTGCCCAGCAGGCCCAGACGGGCCAGGGTCTTCATCTGCTGGTACATGCCGTCGTCGGTGTCGCAGAACCACCAGGCGGAGCCCAGCTGGATCTTGCCGGGAATCTCGTCATCCTGGAACGCGCCCAGAATGGTGCCCAGCATGTCGAAGTCGGCGGGGTTCAGGCTGTACAGGATGACCTTCGGGCAGGCGTCCTCTTTGGTCAGTGCGCTCAGCAGGCTGCTGATGGTAGCGCTGCAATCGGTCACGGCGATCATATCAAAGCCGGTGTCGGGGCCGAGCTTGCGGTACATCTTGTCGTTGACATTGCGCAGGCAGCTGTAGTGCATCTGCATGACAACGTTGTGCTTCTTGTACAGGGCACCCAGCTTCAGCAGCAGGTAGGTGGTGTACTCGTCGCCTTCCTCCTTGGTCAGGGTCTCACCGGCCATGGCCTTCTTGAAGGCAGCAGTTGCCTTCTCAGCGTTCGTTTCGGCGAAGGGGATGTAGTCCAGACCGTGGTCAGAAGCGCGGCAGCCCATCTCGACGAAGAACTCCAGGCGTTCTTCCAGCGCACTGACAACGCAATTTGCGCAGGCAAACTTGCGGCCCACAACTTCCTCCAACTTATGGATGTAATCGGCGAAGCCCTCCTTGCGGATGTTCAGGGCCTTGTCGGGGCGGAAGGACGGGGCGACGACGACCTTGATGGTCGGGTCTTCCTTGATCTTCTTGTGCCACTCGAGGGAGTCGATGGGGTCGTCGGTGGTACCGACCATGGCGACGTTGCTCTGCTCGATCAGGCCGCGGACGGTCAGCTTCGGGTCATGCTGCAGCTTGTCGTTGCAGAGGTTCCAGACCTCCTCGGCGGTCTCGCCGTTCAGCACGCCCTCATAGCCGAAGTACTTCTTCAGCTCGAGGTGGCACCAGGTATACATCGGGTTGCCGATGGCCATTTCCAGGCTCTCGGCAAACTTCTGAAAGCGCTCACGATCCGGCTTGTCACCGGTGATGTACTCCTCGGGCACGCCGTTGGAGCGCATCACGCGCCACTTGTAGTGGTCGCCGAAATAGTAGTCGCTGCCGTCGGCCAGCACCTGATGGCCGCCCAGCCAGACCTGCGCGATGTTCTCAAAGCGGCGGTCCTCATAAATTTCCTGCGGGGGAATGTGGCAGTGGTAATCCACGATGGGCAGCTTAGCCGAATAGTCGTGGTACAGATGCTGCGCGGTAGGGGTCTCCAGCAAAAAGTCCTTGTCCATAAATGCTTTCATGTACAGACGCTCCTTAATGATGTTATAAATGATAGTCGGGGGAATGCCGCCCCGGGCCCTGATAGCACATACCTTGCGCTGTAAAGATGACCCAAAACAGCATGCTCTGCTATTATTATACATAACTATTTTGCCTTGCACAAGTTGCAAAAATTGCTTGTTAATCGAAATTATAGCCAAAAAGTGCGGTTCTTTGTTGTGCAAGATGTGGAATCCCAAAATCGGCCTCAAAACTGCGCAAAATATGTGCGCTGTTTACGGAATGAATCTTGACGAAACGGCCTAAAGAAAATATAATTCAGGTAACAGGACGTGCTGCAGCCCCCCGCTGCGCACCAGATTTGTTTATGTTAAGGAGAAGCATATATGGATACCTTGAATTATGAAGTTCTTGCAAAATCCGGCTACAACGGCTATATTTTGAAAAACGCCCCGGAGAAGGTCCTGCAGTTCGGCGAGGGCAACTTCCTGCGTGCGTTCGTGGATTACTGGTTCGATCTGGCCAATGAGAAGGCCGACTGGAACGGCAAGTGCGTTCTGGTCCAGCCCATCGCCCCCGGCCTGGCCAAGATGATCAACGAGCAGGAGGGTCTGTACACCCTGTATCTGCGCGGCAGTGAAAACGGCAAAAAGGTCGATGACAAGCGCGTTATCTCCAGCGTCTCCCGCTGCCTGAACCCGTATGAGGAGGAGGGATTTAAGCAGATGATGGACGTCGCCGCCAGCGACGATCTTGAGATCATCGTTTCCAACACCACCGAGGCAGGCATCGTCTACGACCCCGCCTGCAAGCTGGAGGACGTGCCCGCATCCAGCTTCCCCGGCAAACTGACCCAGGTGCTGTACCACCGCTACAAGGCAGGCAAGAAGGGCATCCTCATGCTGGCCTGCGAGCTGATCGACAACAACGGCAAGGAGCTGCTCAAGTGCGTCAACCAGTACATTGACCAGTGGGGCCTGGACGACGGTTTCAGGAAGTACGTCAATGAGGACTGCACCTTCTGCGGTTCTCTGGTTGACCGCATCGTTCCGGGCCGCATCCGTGACCCGAAGGAGGTCGCCGAGCTTGAGCAGAAGCACGGCTACGCTGACCCCCTGCTGGACGTCGGCGAGGTCTTTGGCGTCTGGGTCATCGAGGGTGATACCAAGCTGAACGACGTGCTGCCCTTCCGCAAGGCCGGTCTTGAGAGCCGCGTCTTTGTGACCCCCGACATGAGCCCGTACAAGAAGCGCAAGGTCCGCATCCTGAACGGCGCGCACACCGGCTTTGTGCTGGGCGCTTATCTGGCCGGTTTTGACATCGTCCGTGACTGCATGCACGACGCCACCGTCCTGGGCTACATGAACAAGATGCTGCTGGACGAGGTCGTGCCCATCCTGCCGCTGGATCAGGAGGACTGCAAGAAGTTCGCCGCCGCTGTGCAGGACCGTTTCAACAACCCGTTCGTCAACCATGAGCTGATGAGCATCTCCCTGAACTCCACCTCCAAGTGGCGTGCCCGCAACATGCCGTCCTTCCTCGAGTACGTCGGGAAGAACGGCAAGCTGCCCACCTGCCTGACCATGAGCTTCGCCGCCTACATTGCTTTCTACAGCAATGATGTGCAGGAGCTGACCGACAAGGGTCTGGTCTGCAAGCGCGCCAAGGGCAACGAGTACACTGTCTCCGATGACCGCTGGGTCCTTGAATTCTACAACGAGCACAAGAACGACGACGTCCCGACGCTGGTCCATGCCGTCATGACCAACGAGCAGATGTGGGGCCAGGACCTGACCAAGGTTCCCGGCTTCGAGGAGGCCACCGTCAAGAATCTGACCAACATCCGCGAGAACGGCGCACTGGCCGCGTATGCTTCCTGCCTGTAAGCGTTCAAAGGCTTCTCCATCGGGAGAAGCTGTCGGCGCAACCGACTGATGAGGGCCGAGTCTGCCGATATTGACCGTTTACGGTCTGCCCCCGCACACCCGCCCCTCATCCGGCCTTAAAACGTACCCCATTGGGGCCGGAGGATGCCCTCCGGCCCCGCTTTTATCAGAAGCTAAGGAGACATCTTATGCCTATCGCCATTAAGATCAACCCCAAGGACAACGTCGTCGTCGCCCTGCATCCCATCGCCAAAGGCACGGCAGTCCCCGTCGATAACACCACCGTCACCGCCATTGAGGACATCCCCCAGGGCCACAAGATGGCCATTGCGCCCATCAAAAACGGCGAAAACGTCATCAAATACGGCTTTCCCATCGGCCACGCCACGGCGGACGCCGTGCCCGGCACCTGGATGCACACCCACAACATCCACACGAACCTCTCCGGTGAGATCGAGTACAGCTATCACCCCAATGTGCACCCGCTGACCCCCGCCGTGCCTGACACCTTCATGGGCTACCGCCGCAAGGATGGCCGCGCTGCCATCCGCAACGAGATCTGGATCATCCCGACTGTCGGCTGCGTCAACGACTGCGCCAAGGCGCTCGTGCGCGACAATCAGGACCTTGTGACCGGCAGCATCGACGGGCTGTATACCTTCACCCATCCGTTCGGCTGCTCCCAGACCGGCCATGACCACGCACAGACCCGCAAGCTGCTGGCATCTCTGGTGCGCCACCCCAACGCGGGCGCGGTTCTGGTGCTGAGCCTGGGCTGCGAAAACCTGACCCACGAGCAGTTCCTGGCCGAGCTGGGCGACTACGACCATGACCGCGTCAAGTTCCTGACCTGTCAGGATGTCGAGGATGAGCTGGTAGCAGGCCGCGAGATTTTGAAGGAGCTTGCCGCCTACGCCGGACAGTTCCAGCGCGAGGCGATCCCCGCCAGCGAGCTGGTCGTCGGCATGAAGTGCGGCGGCTCTGACGGCCTGTCCGGCATCACCGCCAACCCGACGATTGGCCGCTTCAGCGATATGCTGTGCGCCCGCGGCGGTTCCACCGTGCTGACCGAGGTGCCCGAGATGTTCGGTGCCGAGGGCTTCCTGATGGACCGCTGCCAGAACGAGCAGGTCTTTGAGAAGGCCGTCAGGATGATCAACGGCTTCAAAGAGTACTTCATCAGCCACAATGAGGTCGTCTACGACAACCCGAGCCCGGGCAACAAGCAGGGCGGCATCACGACGCTGGAGGACAAGTCCTGCGGCTGCGTGCAGAAGGGCGGCTCCGCGCCGATCATGGATGTCATCGACTACGGCGAGCCCGTCACCACCAAGGGTCTGAACATGCTGTACGGCCCCGGCAACGACCTGGTTTCCGCCACGGCGCTGACTGCTGCGGGCGCGCACATGGTGCTGTTCAGCACGGGCCGCGGCACGCCGTTTGGTGCCCCTGCGCCGACGCTGAAAATTGCCACCAACAGCCAGCTGGCCGCCAGAAAAAAGACCTGGATTGACTTCAACGCCGGTGTCGTCGCGGACGGCGAGCGCACGCTGGACGAGGCCGGTGCCGACCTGTACCAGCTCGTGCTGGACGTTGCCTCCGGCAAGCAGACCTGCGCCGAGAAGAAGGGCTTCCGCGAGATCTCGATCTTTAAGGATGGCGTTGTATTGTAAGCCAGTTTGTGGTATAATTAAACACGAAAATCCACTACGCTGTAGGGGCCGGGCATGCCCGGCCCGCAACTTACCCGCAATCGGGTGCTTTCCACAAAGTTGCGGGCCGCACATGTGCGGCCCCTACGTGCATACAAAGGAGAGCCTTATCATGTCTACTCTGACTACCGGCATCTATGAAAAATACGGTGCTTCCTACAAGACCCTGACCCTGACCGACGGCGAGTACGCCCTCACCGTCACGCCCGAGAAGGGCGGCATGGCCACATCCTTCACCAAAAACGGCGACGAATACCTGTGGCTGCGCGACAAAAACTTCGAGTCCACGGATCGCCCGCGCTGCGGCATCCCCATCCTGTTCCCGAACTGCGGCAAACCGGACGACGGCGTGCACCACTTCAACGGCGCGGCCTATCCCATCGAGGTCCACGGCCTGGCCGACCTTGTGCCGTGGCAGGTCAAGAGCGCGGACGACACCGCCATTGAGCTGACCCTGACCCCCAACGGTCTGACAAAGTTCGTCTACCCGTTCGATTTTTCCCTGACCATGCGCTACACCCTGACCGGCAGCACCGCCACGCTGGCCCTGACCGTCGCCAACACCGGCGACATGGCCCTGCCGTTCAGCGTCGGCTTCCACCCGTACTTCTCCGCCAGCAAGCTGGACAACGTCGCGTTTGACATCGACGCCGCCACCTGCAGCGAAAGCGCCAAGGGCGAGCAGCCCGCCGCGCCCGAGACCATCACCCTGACCCGCAAGGAGGGGAGTGCCGACTCCATCCGCCTGATGACCGGCGTCAAGAGCCCGATGCGCTTCACCGACTCCGGCAACGGCCACAAGGTCACGGTCAGCTTTGACGAGAGCGTTTTCACCAACGGCGTACTCTGGCAGCAGGACGCCGAGAGCTTCGTCTGCATGGAGCCCTGGAACGGCTGGGCCAACTCCGTCAACGAGGCAGGCCATCACATCGAGCTGAACCCCGGCGAGAGCAAGGAGTTCAAGTGGAGCGTGACCATCGGGTAAAGCCCCCTTTGCGGGTCGTTTTGCAGGGAGGGGTCTTGACCCCTACAGGGCAGCAGAGGTGTAGGGGCCGCATATATGCGGCCCGGGAGATTCCCGCAAGCGTCCGTTTACCATACACTGCCGGGCCGGGCATGCCCGGCCCCTACCGTGCAGCTAAAACAAAAAAGGACATCCGCCCTTTCACGAGCGGATGTCCTTTTTATTGTTTGAATGCTTCTTTGTTTACTTTCTTCTCGAAGAAAGTAAATCAGCCGGGCTGCTTGCCGATGTAGGCGAGGATGCCGCCGTCAACGTAGAGGATCAGGCCGTTGACGAAGTCGGAAGCCTCGGAAGCCAGGAACACGGCGGGGCCGCCCAGATCCTCGGCTTTGCCCCAGCGCTCGGCAGGGGTCTTGGCAACGATGAACTGGTCAAACGGATGACGGCTGCCATCGGGCTGGATCTCACGCAGAGGTGCGGTCTGCGGGGTGGCGATGTAGCCGGGTCCGATGCCGTTGCACTGAATGTTGTACTTGCCGTACTCGGAGGCGATGTTCTTGGTCAGCATCTTCAGACCGCCCTTGGCAGCGGCGTAGGCGGAGACAGTCTCGCGGCCCAGCTCGCTCATCATGGAGCAGATGTTGATGATCTTGCCGCCGCCCTGCTCGATCATATCGGGAATGACCGCCTTGGCAACGATGAAGGGGGCGTTCAGGTCAACGTCGATGACCTGACGGAACTGGGCAGCGGTCATCTCGATCATCGGGATGCGCTTGATGATACCGGCGTTGTTGACCAGCACATTGATGTGGCCAACCTCGGCGGTGATCTTCTTGACCATCTCATTGACGGCGTCCTCGTTGGTGACGTCGCAGACATAGCCGTGGGCCTCGATACCGGCCTCCTTGTAGGCAGCCAGCCCCTTGTCCACCAGCTCCTGCTTGATGTCGTTGAAAACGATGGTGGCGCCGCAGTTCGCCATGGCGGTAGCAATGGCAAAGCCGATGCCGTAGGATGCGCCGGTGATCAGGGCGACCTTGCCGGTCAGGTCAAAGGATTTGGGTGTGCAGACAGACATAAAAATACCTCCTGTTGAATAAAAAACGGTTTATCTTTCCAGCCCGTAGGGCACCGGGTGCTTGCCGTAGCGGTTGGCCGGGCTGCCGGTCAGGGTCAGCGTCAGGGTGTTTTCGCCGGGGGTCAAAAGCCCCGCCAGAGGGAATTTGTGCGGCTGCCAGAAGGAGACGCCCGCCGGTTGACCGTTTACGGTCAACTCCGCCATTTCCTGTCCGCGCAGCGTCAGCAGCGGCGTGGCGGCTTCGATATCTGCCGCCGCGACCTGCAGCACGGCGCGGTAGGTCTTGGCGGCACGGGCTGCGTCCTCTTCCACAAGGATAAAGTCCGGCACGGGCAGTGACAGATAGGTGGGCGGCAAAGGCAGGATTTTGGTTTCCTGCGTGGTGCAGGTGAACAGCAGCAGGCTGCCGCGCGCGGGCAGCTCCAGCGGAAGGCAGGCTCCCTTGGCGGTATGCTCGGCCGGGCAGGCGCAGGGCTGGCCGTTCCACAAGTCGCAGCGGCAAAGCGGGGCGTCCACCGGCAGGGTCAGTCGGGTCTTGATGGGGGTGTTGCCCTCGTTGACCAGCAGCCAGCAGGCGCGCCCTTCCTTATTAAAAGAGGCGCAGCGCAGCATGGGCTGCGGCGGGTCGCAGCGGCAGTCCGGCTCGAGCGCCGAGACCTCCGGATGCGCGGCGTCCGGGAACAGCGCCTTGTCCCCCAGCACGGCGGTGTAGCGGTGTCCGTGTAAGCAAAGCGCGCCGTCCTCGACTGTGCAGGCGGGAAAATAGCTTTCGGGAATGTACTGAAAACCGATCTGCCGTTCAAACAGCGGGCGCACGGTGTCGGGGCAAAGGTCGCGGTTGCGGCAAAGCACGGCAACCTCCGCGTGCAGGTCAATGTCGGTCATCAGCCAGGACAGCCGCCGCCAGTAGGTGCTCCATGCCTCGTAATGTACCCACCAGATGCTGTGGGGACCGACATCGGGCGGGCGCTCGTCCTTGCGCTTGCCGCAGATGCTGTAATAAAAGGCGTGTGGGATAAACAGGTTGACCCCGCGCACCGCCAGCCAGTCGGTGTACCATTTGATGTCGCCGCCCGAAAGCTGCCACGGGTTGTCATCCTTGTTGCAGGCGCCGAAGCACTCGTTGGCGTTGCGGCGGCGGTGCATCAGCCGCGCGGCGTCAGCGCTGCACTTGCCCATCGTGGAGTCGATGCCCGCCAAGCCGTCCTTTTCGGGGGCGAGCCAGCGCAGCACCAGATCCTGCCCCGGAACGGCGAAGTATTTTTCAACTTCTATATCATCGCTCTGGTGGGGGTGTCCCATCAGGCCGATGCCGTGCGCCTCGCACCAGCGTGAGAGCGTGCCGTAGTAGACCTCGCCCTCGCGCTGCAAAAGCAGCTTGTGATACAGCCTTGTATCGTCGTTTTCCCTGCCGTCAAACAGGGCGGCGAGGTTGGCGGCGTTGCCGCCCGCGCGGCGGAAAATCTCGGCAAAGCCGTGCGTCCACGGGAACATGCCGCTGACGTTGCGCCCCAAAATGCTCGGCTCATCGGTGAAAAAGCCGATGATCGTTGACCCGAAGTATTCCTTTACCTCGCGGTAGTACGCCTCGTGCGTCAGCTGCACAAAGCGGTGGACCGCTTCAGGGTTCAAGATGTCCGCCGTCAGCGGGGCGTTTTTCTCGCCGTCATCCTCGCCCCAATGCAAGCCGCGCATCGTACCGCCGCTTTTGCGAACGACCAGCGCGCCGTTTTCTGTCTGCGCCAGCAGCTCGTCCCCCGGCAAAACGGTTTGGGTCAGCGTGACGCCCTCGCTGGCCAGTTCGGGGTGGTCTTTTACCACAAGCCCGCACGCCGAGCCGGAGGGGTACATTCCCTCGTCATACAAAACGATTTTCATATCCAGCGCGGCGGCGGTCTGCACTGCCGTGCGGATATGGGCAAAGTAGCGTTCACCCAGATAGGTGATGTCGGGGCTAAGCCCCATGCGCGGGTGCAGCACCACGCCGTAAATGCCGTGGGCGGCAAAGTCCGCCAGCTGGCGGCGCAGCTCGGCATCGGTCAGATCGCCGTTCAAAAACCAAAAGGGGATGGCGGTAAATTCTCTGGGCGGGTTTTGCAGTTGGTCAAGAAATTTCATTTTGCGCTCTCCTGTGCCTCGGCATGGGCGCGGATGTCCGCCCATGCGTGGGACTTATAATAAAACAGCATCGCCAACAGTCCCGCCACAAAGCTGAGCGGCACCCCCGCCATGGCGTAGCCGCCGTAGCCCAGCCACGCCAGCAGGTAGGACGACGGGATGCGCACGCCCCACAGCAAAATGATGTTGACGATGGTGGCATAGCGGATCTCGCCCATACCGTTGGCAAAGCTCATAATCGCGTTGAAGGCTGCATAGCACCACTGGAACGGCAGCACAATGCGGATATACCGCACAGCAAAGGTCAGTACGGCTTCGTCCTGCGTAAAAAGCAGCAGCAGCGGGCGGCAGCACGCTGCCATAAGCAGCCCGCCCGCCAGCGAAAGCAGCCCCGACGCCGCCGGGATCATCCACCCGCCCTTGCGCAGGCGGCGGTAGTCCTGTGCGCCGAGATTTTGCCCCGCAAACACCGAGGTTGCCTGCGACAGCGAGGTGACCGTGATGTTGGCCAGCCCGCCGACCTTGCCCGCCACCGAGCAGCCCGCCACAAAAACCGACCCCTGCAGGTTGTACAGCGCCTGCAAAAAGACGTGACCGATGGAGTACAGCGCCGAGTTCAGCCCCAGCGGCAGGCCGATGCGCACGATCTGACGCAGGGTGCCGGCGTCAAAACCGCGGGGCAAAACAGGCAGCGCAAGCTCTGTGCAGCGGCGGATGTAAAAAATGCTGCATATCCACGACAAAAACAGCGCAATCGCCGTGGCAGCTGCCACGCCGCCGATGCCAAGACCGAGCGCGCCGGTAAGTACAAGATCCAGCACGATATTCGCCGCGCAGCTGATAAACAACAGCTGCAGCGACGACGAGCTGTTGCCCAGGCCGCGCAAAAGACCTGCGTTGAAGTTATAGCCCATATTGCCCAGAATGCCCAGCATCGTGATGCGCAGATACAGCACCGCCCCCGGCATGGCGTCTGCCGGGACCTGCATCAGCCGCAGCATCCACGGCCCCAGCAGCAGCCCGATAACGGTCAGCGGCAGGGACGCCGCAAACAGCAGCCACACCGAGGTGCGCACGAGCTTTTGCAGTTGGTCACGGTCACCGCGCCCGACTGCCTGCGACACCAGAATGGAAATGCCCGAACCGATGCCCACAAAGACACAGAGCAGAATTTCGAGCGGCTGAGAGCTTGTCGCCACCGAGGCCAGCGCTGTGGTATCGCAAAAATTGCCGATGACGAGCGTGTCCACCGTGCTGTACAAAAGCTGCAAAATATTGCCCGCGCAGATGGGCAGCGCAAACAGCGCCGCGCGCCCCAGCACCGAGCCGTGGGTCATATCAATTTGTGCGGAATTTCGGTAAGCCGGCATAAGCCCCACCCCCCTTGGCAGAATTTCTTACTTACATTGTACGCGCAAACCGCAGTGACCGCAACAATCATTATCCTCTGCCGGTTTCCTGCATTTTGCCGCTGTGCCGCTTGTTTTTTGCGGAAACCACCGCAAACAATCACCCCATTTGCCATGCGGAAGCACACGTATTTTTTTGCTGTTTTGTGCAGGTTCAACAAAGGAAGCGGCGCAAAATCGGTAACATTGACAGCAAGATTTGCCGCAAAAGGGCTTGCCACTGCGGCGCAAAATGTGCTATCGTTAAAATCAAATTCAGTAAAAAGGAAGTAAAATTTGTATGCAGCAGCCTCTGACAAGACAGAACAGCACGCGCGACAAGCGCAGATACTCTGCTTATCAGAACCGTATTTTTTTCTATCTCGTGACCCTTGTCACCGCCCCGCTGCTGCTGTTGGGCGTGCTGTCCAGCGTGGTGCACTACCGGCAGACCGTCACGCGCAGCGATGCCCTGCTGGCCTCGGCGCGGGAGAATGTCGAGACGCAGATGGAAATTGCGCTGAGCAACCTGCGCGCCTACTACAGCGCGGTCGTCAGCGCGGACAATTACCAGACCCTGTGCCAAAAAACTGTGCCGCCGTACAGCGAGTACACCCTTGTGCGCAATATGCAGACCGCCATGCGCGGCGGCAATCTGGTGGATAAATATGTCGAGGGGTACACCTACATCAACCTGCGCAGCGGGTGGATTTTAAGCAACAACGGCATGTACCGGCTGGCTGATGCCGCCAACCGGGATGAGGTCGCCCACCTGCTGAGCGAATGGGCGGAGCAGCATGCCGCCATGATGTGGGTCAACCGCACCGACCAGCCCACCCCCGCGCTGGCAGACACACCGCTGAACACGGTGGATCTGACCGGCGAGCTGCTCGTGCTGCGCAGCAGCTCCTACCGCACGGGCAGCTATGCGGTGCTGATCGTCAAGCTGGATCTTTCGCCGCTGTATGAGATGACCGAGAGCTGGCAGACCGGCGGCTACAGCATTGCCGCGCGGGATTTCACCGGCAAGACCGTGCTGAGCACCTCTGCTGCGCTGACCGCCCTGCTGGACGCCGACACCCCCGCCGATGGCGGCTGCGTGCTGGGTGGCTGGCGGCTGAACAGCGGCAAGATGGGCGTGAACGGGCTGACCTACTATGCGGCGCTGCCGCAGCGCACGCTGGCGGCTACCGCCGGCATGGTGATTCTGATCGCTTTTGTGCTGGCCGGGGGACTGGTGGCGGTGCTGCTGATCTGCCGCCGATCGACCAGTGTGCTGTACGCCCCTGTGGATGATCTGATGCACGCGGCCAGCGATGTGTTCGGCCAGCCCGGCAGCGATGAGGAGGAGTTTGCCTATCTGGCCGCCGGTGTCAAGCAGGTGGCCCGGGACAAGCAGGCGATGCAAAGCCTGATGCAGCAGCAAAACCGCCGCCTGCAGCAGAGCTTTGTGGAAAATCTGATCCGCAGCGAGGTCACCGATGAGGCCGCCGGCCACACGATGCAGGAGCTGGGGCTGGCAGTCTGCCCCGCGTATCGGCTGATTGCGCTGGCGCTGGACACCCCGGCGGGCACCTCCGGCCCGGTGCGGGAGACGATGCTGCTGACCGCCATACAGACGATGCCCACCGAGCTGCTGCGCCGCTGCGCGTTCCAGCCCGTAATGCTGAACTTTACCCTGCTGCTGGTCGTGGGCGGCGAGGAGGCTGATCTGAACGAGGCCTGCCGCGTGGTATATACGGCGGCGGCGCGCAGCATCCGCACCGCGCTGGGGGTCAGCTGCCGCGCGGGCGTCAGCCGCCCCTTCCACAAGCTGCACCACATGCAGCTGGCCGCGCAGGAGGCATGGGAGGCCCTGCGCCTGCCGGAGGCCGATGCCCCCGAGGCAAGCGGGCAGATGCTGTACTACCAGCCGCCCGATGAGCAGTGCGCCCGCAACGGCTATGATACGCTGTTGGAGCATGAGATCACGGCAGCTGTAACCGCCTGCAAGGCCAAGGAGGTGCGCCACCTGCTGGAGCGCTTTACCGCCAAAATGCTGGAAAAGAACATCCGCGGGTATGAGCGGCAGTTTTACATCCAGCGGCTGGTGGCGGCCATGCTGGCCGTGGCGGAAAACGCCGGGCTTTCGGTCAATCAGGTGCTGGCAGACCGGCAGGCCAACCTGTTTGAGACGATCGGCAAGATCTACACCGCCGACCAGATGCAGAATTTCCTGATGGACGAGGTGGCCGTGCCTGTCATGGACCTGCTGACTGAGTTCCGCCAGAGCAGCTCCAGCGAGCTGGTCAAGAATGTGCTGGCGCTGATCAAGCAGACGCGCGGCGACATTACGCTGAACGAGTGCGCCGACCGGCTGAACTATAACCCGAGTTATATCTGGAAGGTGCTGCGCACCGAGAAGGATACCAGCTTCAGCGATCTGGCCAACAATGAAAAGCTGGAGATGGCCAAGGAACTGCTGCTGACCAGCGACATGACGGTCGTGCAGATCGCCGAGACGCTGAACTATTCCAATGTGCAGAATTTCATCCGGTTTTTCAGCAAAAAGGTCGGCATGACCCCCGGCAAATACCGCAAGGATTACCAGAACGAGAAGAAGTGAGGGGGATTTCCCTCACCGACAGCAAAGACCGCACCCGATGCGTTTCGGGTGCGGTCTTTGCTGTTATTCGGTTTCTATGCGCAGTACATTGACCTTGTCATCGTACTGGGTGCGGGTGCCGGTGATGTGGGGGATCAGGGCGTTGACCTCCATGACCAGCGCGCCCTCGGCGGTCAGATAGGGCTGGCCGTCCATCAGGTTTTCCTTGCCGTCAACCAGCAGGTGGGTGACGCCGACCTGCGCGGTCACGGTGTGCCCGCCGCTGTGCAGCGTCAGGCAGCCCCCGGCGGCGTTCCAATCATAGCGGAAGGCATTGGGGATGACCGTCTGCAGCCGCTCCAAAATGCAGAGCACCGCGCCCCAGACGCGGCCGTTCTCGTTGACGCTGCGCACGCCGCGGGTGTCCGGTTCCTGCCCGTTGACGAGGATCTTGGTGTAGCACTTGTCCTCCGGCTGGTATTTTGCTGCATCGGCCTGCGGGATGGGGACGAACGCATCGCGGTGCTGCGGCGCACAGGCGGCATAGTCCGGCAGGCGGCAGGGCAGCGGTGCGGCTGTCAGCGGTGAGAGGTCGGCGGGCATGCTCTGCAGCGTGATGACATTGCGGAGGCTGCCCATCACGGCGGTCAGGCGGATGGTGCCGGGCGCTGTGCCCGCGCGCAGAAATACGCGGTTGGTGCCGCACTCAGCATAGACATGGTTTTGGTGGATGACGCTGTCGTCGTGGCCGTAGCCTGCAAAGCGGCCGCTGTTGTAGCCGCCCAAAAACTGCGCGGGGCCGTCCAATGTGAAGTCGATGCGCGCATCGCAGAGCGGGCAGACCCGCCCGGCGCTGTCCTGCACGGCAATATCGACATAGGCGATGTCGGCTCCGTCGGCGGCAAGGCCGCCCGGTGCGGTATGCAGCGTCAGCCGCAGGGCGGCGGGGCTGTCGGCGGTTTCTAGCCGGTCGGACGCGGAGGGTGTGCCGTCATAGCCGTAGCCCACGGCCTCGACCCAGCCGGATTGGGTCACATCCACGCCGGGGAAGGCGAACACAAAGGCGTTTTGCGGCTTATCGCACCGCCCGACACGGCGCCCGTTGACGAGCAGCTCGACCGCGGCAACAGGGTAGCTTGCCACCACATACACCGTCTTATGGTGCGGGTCGCGGGTGTGCCAGACGCCGGTGCCCTCCCAATAGGTGCCGTTAAAGCGCTTTTCTTCATAGCGATAGTTGGCAGCGGTGGGGGCGGGGTAGTTCCAGTGGCCGATGATCTTGACGGCGGGGGCCTCGCTCTGCATAACGCGGAAATAGTCAAAGCTCTGCTTTTTGATCCGGCAGGGATCGACGCGGCCGCTCATGCGGGCGTTTTCGCTGTAGGACTGGCGGCCATGCTGGGCAGAGTCCGTCCAGCAGAGCGCCGCACAGGCGCTGTAGTAGTTCTTGCCGGAGGCACCGCCCATCCGATCGTTGAAAAACTCGGCGTAGCCGCGCGCGTTTTCAAGCGCGAGATCTTCACTGGTCAGATCGTAGAAGTCGTACCCCATGGCTTTTTTGCCGCCCTTGCCGACCCAGCGGTTGCGGTAGTCGAAATCCGGCGGGGTGAAGTCGTCCCAGATGCGGCGGGGGGCCTCCTCGCGGCTGTACTCGGTCTCGGTGACGGGGCCGTGCTGCGACAAAAAGCGGGCGGCGTGGCGGTTCAGCATCGTGCCGACATACTCGCTCTCGTTGACGACCTCCTCAGTGTTCAGGGTGCGGCAGCCCATAAAACGCCCGCCGTGGGGGTCCAGCCGCTGCTTGAGCAGCCGCATCTCCCGCATGTGCTCGCGGGAGATCGAGTTGTTGCCGGCCTCCCAGAACAGAATGGACGGGTGGTTGCGGAAGGCGATGATGACATCGCGCATCAGCTCTACGCGCTGGTCCCACTGGCGGCCGAAGCTCTCCTTCTCCTTGTCACCGGCAGGCTGGGTGCAGACGATGCCGCGGCGGTCAAACGCACGGACATCGGCGGGGCTGCCCGCCACATGCATAAAGCGGATGTGGTTGGCGTTGCTCTCGCGGATGAGGGCGGCGTCCTCATCGTGCAGCCACTCGGGCGCAATGCCGATGGCCGCCCACTCGTTGGCGGCGCGCTGGGCGTAGCCGCGCAGCCACTGCACCGTGCCGTTGATGCGCAGGCCCCGGTCTTTGTCGTAGCTTACGGCGCGGAAGCCGGTCGTCAGCTGCTGGGCATCGGTCTTTTCGCCGTTTACAAACAGCTCGGCCTCCACGGTGTAGAGGTAGGGGTCATCGATGCTCCAGAAGCGCAGTGGCAGGGTGTCGGCTCCGGCGTGCAGCACAGTGACCGCCATGGAATCCGTAGCGGTCGGCGCGGGCAGGCTTTCGTCCTCCACAGGGCGGTAATGCCCGGGCACAGCCTCATCGGGGATATAGGCGTCCGCCGGGGTGATGCTCAGCGGTGGGACGGCGCGGCCCGTGGGGGCTGCAGTGGCCGGGGCGCCGTCAAAGATGGCGGCAACGCTGCCGTCCGGGCGGCGCAGCGTGATGCGCAGCTGGGCGGAAACGGGGACCTTGCCCTCGTTGCGGATCTCGGCCTCGACCCGAATATCCGCCGTGGCGTTGTCCAGATCAAAATTCCGGCCGTAGACATAGAGGCCCTTGGTCTGCAAATTGGAGTAGAGCGGCAGCGTCAAATAGACATCGGGCTTGAAAAACACCTGCACGGGGCGGGTGATGCCGCCGACCGAGGGATTGAAGTCGTTGCAGTTCCAGAAAAAGGGGACGCCCACGCGGTCGGCGGGGACGGCCTGCTCCTGCGGAAAGAGATAGCTGCCGGGGACAGCATCGGGCTTGTTGGGGGTCTCGGCCTGTCTCTTATACACATCTGACGCTGCCGACGACTTAA
>ERZ1026940.242-NODE-242-length-21294-cov-5.779133_pt1 | contig 21294 bp, 19 predicted proteins | sample MGYA00519306_ERZ1026940 | MGnify/ENA primary metagenome ERZ1026940 (study PRJEB26926, sample SAMN06164613) | human gut metagenome | biome: ENVO:00009003; feature: ENVO:2100002; material: ENVO:00002003 | host: Homo sapiens | place: USA | collected 2012 ...
GGCCACCAGTTGTTCGTAGAGTTTCAGTCCGCAGGCGGCGATCTCCTTGGTGTTCTTGTCCTGGTCGTTGTATTTCCAGAGGTCGGCGACGAGTTTGAGCAGGGCGAAAAGGTTCGTCGGCGACGAGATGATCACCTTTTTGTCGTAGGCGTCGGACCAGATGGCCGTGTCGTTCTGCAACGCCGCGAGGAACGCCGGTTCGTTGGGGATGAACATGATGACGAAGTCGGGCGAGTTGAGCCGCCGCTGGTACTCCTTGCGGCCCAGTTCGGCGACGTGCTGGCGCACCGAGGCCACGTGCGCCGCGAGGTGACGGCGGCGCTCCTCCTCGCTTTCGGCCGAGGTGTAGCCGACGAACGCCGTGAGCGAAACCTTCGAGTCGATGACGATGTCCTTCTTTTCGGGCAGGTGCAGCACTACGTCGGGGCGCAGGTTGCGGCCCTCCTCGTCCTTGATGTTGTACTGGGTCTGGTAATGTATGCCTTTGATGAGTGCCGAGCTGTCGAGGATCGTTTCGAGCAGCATCTCGCCCCAGTCGCCCTGCACCTTCGAGTTGCCTTTCAGCGCGTTGGTGAGGTTGGTCGTCTCGGCCGTGATGCGGCGGTTCAGCTCCATGAGGTTTTTCAGCTCGGCTTTCAGCTCGCCCCGCTGCGAGGTCTGCGTGGTGTAGATCTCTTCGACCCGCCTGCGGAAGTCGGTGATGTTGTCGCGGAAGGGTTTCAGCAGGCTGTCGATCTGCTCCTGACTGGTTTGGCGGAAGCGCACTGAGTGTTCGCCCAGAATTTCGGTCGCGAGGTTTTTGAACTGCGCCCGGAAAGTCTCCTCCAGCTTTTCGCGCTCGGCCTTCTCGGCCGCTCGCTCCTCGGCGTTTTTCGCCCGCAGCGACGCGAGTTCCGTCTCGGACGAGGCCCGGAGCGCCGCCAGCTCCGCTTCGGTGCGGGTCCGCTGTTCGGTCAGCGCCTGTGCCTGCGCTTCGTACCGCTGGCGAAGCTCCCTTTCGGCCGACACGGCCTGCTCGGCCGCGGCCAGCCGGGCTTCGGCGGCCGAAAGACGGGCGGCGGCGTCGCGTTCGCGCGCTTCGGCGTCGGCGTTCGACGCGCCGAGACGGCGGGATTCCCGGTGCCAGAGCAGCAGGACGATGGCGAGGATGGCTGTCAGGCAGCAAGTTGTCAGTATGAAAAGCGAGGTCGGGGTCATGGCTTGTGCGGTAATCTATTCCATGCAAAAATAGCAATTTATTCCCGGAAAACGAGCCGTTCGGGGCGCGCGCGGAATATTTTGCTGCCGCGCACGAATTTATTTGCCTGAAACAGCGTGTCGTTTGCCGATTTTTTATAGTTTTGTTCCTTAATCGGATTCATTTTAAATTTGAAGCATATGAAGAATTTCTTACGACCTTTGAAGCTGGCCTGCCTTGCGGCGGCGTCCATGCTGATTGTTTCCTGCGGCGGCAGCGCGGATTACCGCAGCATCCTGCCCGCAGACTCGTTTATGACCGTGTCGGTCAATCCCGCATCGCTGATGCGGAAGTGCGAAGCCGGCGATTTGGACCAGCATCCGCTTTATGTCCGGATCAAGGCAGAGCTGGACAAGGATCAGAACCTCTCCGCCGAGGAGAAGGAGTACCTGCTCGCCTTGCTGAAGAATCCGGGCGAGTCGGGTATCGACGTGAAAAAGGATTTCTTCTTCTTTGCGGCGATGGAAGGCACTGTCGATGCTCCCGTTATGCGGGGCGGTCTGCTGCTGCCGATCGGCGACAAGGCCAAATTCGACGCTCTGCTTGCGCGGATCAACGAAAAGAGCGGTGTCGCGCCCGAAACCAAGGGCGGCGTTTCGGTCATCGATCTGGGTAAAGAGGGCGATGCCGGCGTTTTGTGCGCCTACAACGACATCGCGTTCATGGTCTATTTCGTGCAGAACGGCGCTGACGATCTGGCCGGCGGCGTGCGGAAGCTGTTCGCTCAGAAGAGCGGCGAGAGCCTGATGGGCGACAAGGCCGTTGCGGAGCAGCTCGCCCGGAAGAACGACATCAATATGGTGCTTTCGTACGGTGAGATACTTCCCATGATGAACAATCCGATGCTCAGCTCAATGCCGATGATGGACGCGCTGAAGGGGGCGATGATGGTCGGTTCGGTCAATTTCGAGAAGGGCCGGATCGTTACGGAGGCCGCCGTGTCGTATAAGGACAAGGAGAGCGAAGCCAAGATGATGGATTTCTACGCCTATGTCAAGCCCCAGACCGGAGCGTTGCTGCGCTATGTGCCGGCCGCTTCGATCGGCGCGATGTCGCTGGGACTCAACGGCGAAAAGCTCTATTCGATGCTCTCGGCGATGCCCGGTTACGGCATGCTGATGGCAAATCCGATGGTCAAGCAGGTGATGGAACCCTTCGACGGCGACTTCCTGCTTTCCTTCTCTGGCATGAGCGTCGACGGCAAATATCCCGTGGCGTCGATGCTGGCGCAGGTGAAAGATACGGCCGTGCTGCAGACGATCGTCACCAACATGGCCGGCATGCCGGTTCAGCAGACCGCCGAGGGTGAATACACGTTGAACATGGGCGGCGTGACGATCCTGTTCGGCGTGAAGGGCGACGTGCTCTACTGCACGACCGACGCGGTCGTGAAGATGGCGCTCGACGGCGGCGAAATCGCGTCGATGGAGTCGATGGATAAGATTTTCAAAGGTCAGTCCTCGACCTTCTACCTCGATTTCGAGGGACTGAACGCGATGATCGCCCAATTGCTCGGCGGCAATGTCACTCCGCAGGCGGAAGCGGCGCTCTCCGTGCTCGGTATGTTCGACGACATGGAAGCCTATGGTACGATGAAGGGCGGCACGATGATCGTAAACATGGTGGACAAGGAGCAGAACTCGTTCAAGACCATTTGTGGCAAGACCGGCGAGCTGATTCGTCAGTACGTGCCGGAAGCGAATTTGTAATATCCGCGGAAACAGAGAAAAGCGGCCGTCCTCGAAGAACGGCCGCTTTTCCTGAAATAGATGATGTATGGAGTCGATTACTTTGCAGCAGGTGCTGCCTGACGCCTTTGCGGGCAATCCGGAGCCGCCGAAATCGGACTTGTGGCTGCATGACGTGACATTCCGCAAGGGGGAGTATTATCTGGTCGAAGCCGCTTCGGGAACAGGAAAGTCTTCGTTGTGCAGTTTTCTGTACGGGGCCAGAACCGACTATGCGGGCCGCATCCTGTTCGACGCTGCGGACTGCCGGACGCTTTCCGTAGCGCAGTGGGGCGAACTGCGCCGCCGGTCGCTGAGCATGCTCTTTCAGGACCTGCGTCTGTTCGGGGAGCTGACCGTGGCGGAGAATCTCGCGCTGAAGAACGAACTTACCCACTTTTTGACACCGGACCGGATCGAGCGCCTGCTCGAAGCTGCGGGGATTGCCGACAAGCGGGATACTCCGGCCGGGAAGCTCTCGTTCGGGCAGCAGCAGCGCGTCGCATTCATCCGCTGTTTGTGCCAGCCCTTCGATTTCATCCTGCTCGACGAGCCGGTGAGCCATCTCGATGCCGCCAACGGGGAGGTGCTCTCTGCGTTGCTGCTGGAGGGCGCGCAGGCGCAGGGAGCGGGAGTGATCGTCACCTCGGTCGGCAGTCGGCTCCGGCTGCCGTACCATAAAATCTTTACGCTATGAGGTTGCTTTGGAAATTGCTGCGCTGTCATCTGAGCATGGCCCAGACCGTCGGATTCACTCTCGCCGGATTGGTCGGCATGGCGATCGTGCTGACGGCTTTGCAGGCATACCGCGACGTCCTGCCGGTTTTCGACCGGCCCGATTCGTTCATGCGGGGCGATTATCTGGTGCTGTCGAAGCAGGTCGGGGCGCTTCAGGCGATCGGACTGGGCAGCAGCGACTTTACGGCCGAAGAGCTGGCCGACCTGCGGGCGCAGCCGTTCGTACGCGAAGCCGGGGCCTTCACGCCTGCCGATTACCGGATAAAGGGAACGGTCGGCATGGGCGGCGTGGAGCTTTCGACCTACCTGTTTTTCGAGTCGGTGCCCGACCGCTTCCTCGACGTCGGGGCCGAAAATTGGGATTACAAGGCCGGGGACAGGGACATCCCCATCATCATTCCGCGCAACTACCTGAACCTCTATAATTACGGATTCGCCCGGTCGCAGGGACTGCCGCAGATATCGGAAGGCATCTTCCGCCGGGTCTCACTCGGCATCGAGATTGCGGGTAACGGACATCGGGAGCAGTTCCGCGGGCGGATCGTCGGGTTGTCCAACCGTTTGAATACGATTCTGGTGCCCGATGCGTTCATCCGCTGGTCGAACGGGCGCTTCGGGAGCGGAGCCGCGAAACAGCCGGCGCGGATTATCGTCGAGACCGACCGTCCGGTCGATGCGGCCGTGACGGATTACCTCGCCCGCAAGGGCTATGAAGCCGAGGGGGACCGCCGGGACGACGGCAGGGCGGCCCGCTTCCTGCGGATCGCCGCGGGCGGCGTGGCCGGCGTGGGACTGGTGTTCAGTGCGATGTCGTTCTATATCCTGATGCTGAGTATCTTCCTGCTGTTGCAGAAGAACAGCGGCAAAATGGAGAACCTGCTCCTGCTGGGATATGCCCCCTCCCGTGTGGCGCGCCCCTACCAGCTGCTGACGCTCGGACTGAATCTGGGCGTGCTGTGCGTGGCTCTGCTGGCGGTGTGGCTGGTGCGTCTCTGCTATTTGCCCTCGCTGGCCGCCCTGCAGGAGGATTACCGGCCTGCGGGATTGGGGCTTACGGTTTTGTGCGGCGTTGCGCTTGCGCTTCTGCTTTCGTTGTTCAACGGGGCGGCGATCCGCCGGAAAATCAATAGCCTGAATCGGGTGAGGCGCTGAGGCGCGGCAGTCCGGGCGGTTTGTCCGGAAACGCATGGCCGCAGAGCCTGCCGAATTGTATATTCCGCGGCGCAATCCCGCTCCGGAGTGCGGGAATCTGCGAAAAATGACTATCTTTGTCTGTAGAACACGATATTAACCGAGCAATGAACAGAATAGTAGCACCTTCGATGCTGTCGGCCGATTTCGGCCACTTGGAGCGCGATACGCAGATGATCGACCGCAGTGCGGCCGAATGGGTCCATATAGACGTGATGGACGGCGTTTTCGTGCCGAATATCTCTTTCGGATTTCCCGTGCTGAAAGCCATTCGCAAGGCGACGGCGAAGTGTCTCGACGTGCATCTGATGATCGTCGAGCCGGAACGTTACGTGGCGCGCTTCGCCGAGGCGGGCGCCGACGTGGTGACGTTCCATTACGAAGCCACCTACAACCCCAAGGGATGTATCGAAATGATCCGCAACGCGGGTGCAAAGGTGGGGGTGTCGATCAAGCCGGCCACTTCGGTCGAGGTGTTGCGCGACATTCTGCCGCAGATCGATCTGGTGCTGATCATGAGCGTCGAACCCGGTTTCGGCGGGCAGGCGTTCATTCCCGCGTCGCTCGAAAAGATCGCGCAGCTGCGCGCATTGGCCGACGAGCTGGGGACGGAAACGATCATCGAGGTGGACGGCGGCATTTCGTCGCACAACGCGCACGAGGTTTTCGGAGCGGGCGCCGACGTGCTGGTGGCCGGCAACGCCGTGTTCGGGGCCGAGGACCCGCAGGCCGAGATCGTGAAGATGCTCAACGCCTGACGTGCCGTCCGGTCTCTTCGTCGAGTAGCAGCCGCAGATCGCTTAGCAGCGCTCCGTCGTCGAAGTATTCGCTTCCGTAGGTGAGGTTGAATGCGTAATCGAATCCGGCGGGATTGGCGCCCTGATTGTGCTGGATGATCGTTTCGGCCTTGTCGAGGGCCTTCACCCAGCGTGCCTCCGGCGTCTGGCAGGCTTCGTACTCTTCCCATATTTCCCGTATCGTGGCTCCCGCTTCCGGCGGGAGCAGTCGTGTCAGCCGCTCCATGGCCGCCAGTTCCGAGGCGGCTTTGACTCCGGGTGCGGTCTGCGCAATGGCCGGAACGTCGCCGTCGAAGGCTTCGCCCAGATCGTGAATCAGACACATCAGCACCACCCGTTGCATGTCCAGTTCGGGCCGCTCGCCGGTCAGCACGGCGGCCAGCAGCGCCAGCCGCCACGAGTGTTCGGCCGTGCTTTCGTGCCGTCCTTCCGAGGTGTAGGCGGTGCGCAGGACGTTTTTCAGCCGTTCGGCTTCGCGGATAAACTGCAGGTATCGGATCAATTTTTCCATGGCAGGACTTCGTTTCGGATTTCAAAGATAGCGAAAACCGGGAGACAGGGCCAATTCATTTTCGGGCTTCTCCGGGGAGTATCCTATCTTAGGACTTGCAAAGATAGCGATATGTCGGATTAAATCATTAACTTTGCGGTGATTTTACAGACACCATGATTTCGTTAGACAACCTTACTGTAAGCTACGGGGGCTGGACCCTCTTCGACAATATCTCATTTCTGATCAACCCGAAGGACCGCATCGGTCTGGTGGGCCGCAACGGTGCGGGAAAAACCACGCTGCTGCGCATCATCACGGGCGAACAGCAGCCCACGTCGGGTCATGTGACCCTGAACGGCGAATGTACGATCGGCTATCTGCCGCAGACGATGCGCGTGGCCGACACCACGACGCTGGCCGAAGAGACGGCCAAAGCCTTCGATGAGGTGCTGCGGCTGGAGGCGGAAATCGCCTCCCTGACGCGCGAGATCGCCGAACGCACCGATTACGAAAGCGCCGGATACGAACAGCTTCTGCATCGTCTGAACGACGCGCAGGACCACTACCATATCCTCGGAGGCGACACCCGCGAAGCCGACATCGAAAAGACGCTGCTGGGCCTCGGATTCAAGCGCACGGATTTCGGCCGCGCCACGAGCGAGTTTTCGGGCGGCTGGCGCATGCGTATCGAGCTGGCGAAACTGCTGCTGCGCCGTCCTTCGATCTTTCTGCTGGACGAGCCGACCAACCACCTCGACATCGAGTCGATCCAATGGCTGGAGGAGTACCTGAAAAACTACAACGGGGCGGTGCTGCTCATCTCGCACGACCGCGCTTTTCTGGATAACGTGACCAACCGCACGGTCGAGCTGTCGCTGGGCAAGGTTACCGACTACAAGGTCTCCTATTCGAAATACGTCGTGCTGCGCGCCGAGCGCCGAGCGCAGCAGATGGCCGCTTACGAGAATCAGCAGCGGATGATCGAAAAGACCGAAGAGTTCATCGAGAAGTTCCGCTATAAACCCACCAAGTCGAATCAGGTGCAGTCGCGCATCAAGCAGCTGGAGCGGCTGGAGCGGCTCGAAATCGAGGAGGAGGATCTTTCGACGCTCAACATCAAATTCCCGCCTGCGCCCCGTTCGGGACAGATCGTGGCCGAGATCAACGAGGCCGGCATGTCGTTCGGGACGAAGCATGTCTTCAGCGGTGCGAATTTCATCATCGAAAAGGGCGACAAGATCGCGCTGGTAGGGCGCAACGGCGAGGGCAAGACCACGCTGGCGCGCATGCTGATCGGCCAGCTGACGCCGACCGAGGGTTCGGTGCGGCTCGGCGCCAACGTCAATATCGGTTACTATGCGCAGAATCAGGACGACCTGATGGACGGCGAATTCACGGTGTACGATACGCTCGACCGGGTGGCGGTGGGGGATATCCGCACCCGCCTGCGCGATATTCTGGGAGCGTTCCTGTTCCGCGGCGAAGACATCGACAAGAAGGTTAAGGTCCTGTCGGGCGGCGAGCGGGCGCGTCTGGCGATGGCCCGCATGATGCTCGAACCGCGCAACCTGCTGATTCTCGACGAGCCGACGAACCATATGGACATGCGTTCGAAGGACATCCTGAAGAACGCCATCATGAAGTACGACGGCACGGTCGTGGTCGTTTCGCACGACCGTGAATTTCTGGACGGCATGGTGCAGAAGGTCTACGAGTTCCGCGACGGCGGGGTGAAGGAGTATCTCGGCGGCATCTATTACTTCCTTGAAAAGCGCAAGCTGGAATCCCTGCAGGAGATCGAACGCCGCGACGCTCCGGCAAAACCGGCGGCGAATCCGGCGGCGAATCCGGCGGCGAAATCCGCCGCGCAGCCCGCTGCGAACAGGGACGCCGCGGCGTCGGGGAAACTGACTTACGAGCAGCGCAAGGAGCAGGAGAAGCAGCTCCGCAAACTGCGCCGGGCGGTCGAGACGGTCGAAGCGGAGCTGGCCGAAATCGAGAAGCAGATCGCGGCGTACGATGCGAAATTCGCCGCCGCGACCGAATACAACGAAGCCGATTACAAGGCTTACAACGACCTGAAAGCCCGCTACGACCACCAGATGCACGAGTGGGAGAAGGCGTCGTACGAACTTGAAATAGTCGAAGAGCAGGGATAGCCTGCTCGGCCGCGTTTCCGGTATTCGGGATAAGCGATTGAAAAACAGTAAATCATACGGATATGGACAATATCATTTTCGGGATACGTCCCGTGGCCGAAGCGATCGAGGCCGGAAAACAGATCGAAAAGCTCTACATCCGCAAGGGCGCCGAGGGGCAGTTGATGTCGGAGCTGAGAGACCTCTGCTTCCGGCATAAGGTGCGTGTGCAGGAGGTGCCGGTCGAGAAACTCAACCGCCTGACGCGCGGCAACCATCAGGGTGTCGTGGCGCAGATCTCGGCCATCGAATATGTCGGGCTGGCCGATATTCTGGAGCGCGTGCCCGAAGACGAAACGCCGCTGGTGGTGATTTTCGACGGGGTGACCGACGTCCGCAACTTCGGAGCCATCGCCCGCTCGGCCGAGTGCGCCGGGGCGCACGGGCTGATTACGCCGCTGAAGAATTCGGCGCCGGTGAACGCCGAGGCGATCCGCTCGTCGGCGGGGGCGCTGACGGCGATTCCGGTTTGCCGCGTGGGTTCGATCCGCAATACGGTCAAACTGCTGCAAACCGAGGGATTCCAGATCGTCGCTGCGACCGAGAAGAGCCGCAAACTGCTTTACGATGCCGATTTCCGCAAGCCGACGGCTTTGGTGATGGGCGCCGAGGATACGGGCATCTCGAAAGAGGTGCTGAAACTCTGCGACGAGCAGCTGGCGATTCCGCTGATCGGACATATCGAGTCGCTGAACGTCTCGGCGGCGGCCGCCGTGATGCTGTTCGAAGCGGTGCGCCAGCGAATCGCCGAATAATTCATCGAACCGTATAATTGACCGAAGACCATGAAAGCGAAACTGGAACGTTACCTGCGCTGGCTCCGCGAGGGGTTTCTGCAGATGCTGCGCCTGCATCCCGTCGAGAGTGCGCTTACTGTATACGCCTGCGCCGGATGCCTGCTCACCTATGAGTTGGATTGGGACCATTCCCTTCCGAAACTGGCCCTCGCGGCGTTGTTTTTCGCCGTTGCGCTGGTCGTCAATAACCTTGCGGGCCGCGGCCCGTGGCGGCGCGTCTACTGGGTAAGCTGGACGCCGATCGTCCCGCTGTCGCTCTGGGGAGGACTCGAAGCGTGGATAGTCTCGGAGCCGGCTTTCCTGACCTTCGGCATACTGGTCCCGCTGGCGCTGCTGATGTGCCGCCGCGCCGTGCACAACGAACGTTTCGTCTGCGACGCGCTTTTGTGGCTGCGGTCGGGCGTGCTGGCGGTGTTTTTCGCCAATGTCGCCCTCGGACTGTTCGGGGCGATTCTCTTCTCCACGACCTATATCTTCGGGCTGGAGGGGGCGTGGATCGACCATGTGTGGACCTATGCGCTGATCGTTTTCGAGACCTTCGCCGTGCCGGTACTCTTCCTGATGATGGCGGACCGCTGGCGGGAAGCCGGGTACGAGAGCAACCGCATTCTCGAAATCCTGCTCAACTACATCGTCGCTCCGGCGCTGCTGATCTATACGGCCATTCTCTACCTCTACATGGCCAAAATCCTCGTTACGTGGTCGCTGCCCGAAGGGGGCGTCGCCTATCTCGTGTTCGGATTCACGCTTTTCGCGCTGGCCGTGAAGGCGCTGCAGTTCCTGATGCGGAAGCGGCTTTACGACTGGTTTTTCGACCGGTTCAGCCTGATCTCGCTGCCGACGCAGCTTCTGTTCTGGGTCGGTGCGATTCGCCGTACGAGCGAATACGGGCTTACCTCGCCGCGTATCTACCTGCTTGTCTGCGGCGGTCTGATGACTCTTTGCGTGGTGCTGTTCCTCTTCCGGCGCGCGGGACGCTATATGTATGTCTGCCTGACGGCTTTCGCGGTCTTCGCGGCGTTCGCTTACGTGCCGTCGCTCGAACCCGAACGGCTGGCCGTGCGCTCGCAGGTCGGCCGCGCCGTCCGCATCGCCGAATCCCTCGGACGGCTCGGCGACGACGGGCGTTTGATCCTGACCCCCGTGCCGCCGGCTGACAGCGTATATCGGGAGGCGTATCACGGACTTTATGAATCGCTGAAGTTCGTCGAGAGGCGCGATACTGCGGTCTTTGCCCGGTTCGGGACCGAACTTGACGAGTTTGCCGCGATATTCCCGGAGCGGATGCGCAGCTACGTGAGGTGGGGTTACGATTACTGCAATTCATATTGCGTCAATAATATCATCGAGCTGGAAGCGCCCGTCAATGCCCGGTTCGAGGTAAATGCCGAATATCCGCATTACTATATGAATCTCCGGGGCTGGAGTGACAGCAGCTATCATTTCGGTGGCGATACGCTCCGGCTGTTTCTGGGCGAGGAGCGTGCCGTGCACCGGATTCCCTGCCGGGAACTGCTCGAACGCCAGCTGAAAGAGAGCGGATTCGAACCCTCCGAAGGGTGCGAGCCGACGTCCGATCAGCTGCTGCGGCTGCTGGACTACCGCGACGACCGTTGCCGGATTCTGTTCGAGAATATCAGGTTGGAACGTACGGATTCGGCCGTTGTGATACAGGGCATGTCGATCAACGCAGTGCTGATGCGATGATTTCGACCGTGACGCATCCCCGGCTGGGCGAGGTGACTCTTTCCCGGACGCGGCGCGCACGCCGCATCTCGATCAGCGTGCGCGGTACGGGGGCCGTGCGGGTCTCTTTTCCGTACGGCGTTTCGGTCCGCAGGGCCATGCAGTTCCTCGACCTGAAGGCCGACTGGGTCGAGCAGGCCCGCGTGCGTATGGCGGCCCGGATGCCTGCGGAACCCCCGCTTCCACCCGCCGAGGCCAAAGCCCGCATCGAAGAGCTGCGCCGGGCCGCCAAAGCCGATCTTCCGGCGCGTATCGAGCGGCTGTCGCAGCTGACGGGGCTGAAATACGCCAAGCTCACGATTCGGGCTTCGCGTACCAAGTGGGGGAGTTGTTCGGGGCGTAATACCATTTCGCTGAGCCTTTTTCTGATGACCCTGCCCGAACACCTGCGCGATTACGTGATCGTCCACGAACTCTGCCATACCGTCCACCACAACCATTCGCCGCGTTTCCATGCGCTCGTGGACCGCATGGTCGGGGGCAATGAAAAAGCCCTTAACCGTGAGTTAAGGGCTTTCGCAATCCGTTGAGCCTTGGCAGTCCTATTTCTGTCCGAGTATCTCCTTTTCACCCTTGTAGGTGAATGCCATGAATACGATCGAGAGGAAGCAGGCCGCGATGAGCAGGATAAACGTCCAGTCCCAGCCTGCGGCTTCGGCCACGGAGCCGATCACGATATTGGCCAGAATGGCCGTGCCGAGGAAGTAACCGAAGAATCCGGTCAGTCCGGCGGCCGTTCCCGCCGCGTTTTTCGGAGCGAGGTCGAGCGCCTGCACGCCGATGAGCATTACCGGACCGTAGATGAAAAATCCGATGGCGATCAGCGACATGGTAACGATGAAATAGTTCGACGAGAACTGCCAGTAGAGGAAGATGAATACCGCGACGATCGCCATGAAGAGGATCGTGGGAACGGCGCGCCGTCCGTGGAACACCTTGTCGCTCAGCCAGCCGCAGATCAGCGTGCCGGGAATGGCGGCGAACTCGTAGGCGAAGTAGGCCCAGCCGGCCTGCTTGATGTCGTAACCCTGCGCGTCGCGGAGGTAGGTCGGGGCCCAGTCGAGACATCCGTAGCGTACCATGTAGACGAAAGCGTTGGCGATGGCGATGAACCACAGCAGTTTGTTGTTCAGGACGTATTTGAAGAAGATTTCGCGGGTCGTGAGCACTTCCTCCTGCTTGGCGCTGTAATTTTTCGGGTAGTCGTTGCGCCATTTCTCCACCGAGGGAAGGCTGCACGACTGCGGCGTGTCGCGGATGAGCACGTAGGCGAGGATGGCGATGAAGATCGCGACGACCGCCGGGAAAAGATAGGTTCCTATCAGGAAATAGAGTTCCGTGTGGCTGCCGCAGAACCATGAGCCGAACCAGATGGCGCCGTAGACGGCCATCGGGCCGACCAAAGCCCCGCCCACGTTGTGGGCGCAGTTCCAGATCGACATCTTCGTGCCGCGCTCCTTGATCGAGAACCAGTGGGTCATGACGCGGCCGCACGGAGGCCAGCCCATTCCGTTGAACCAGCCCACGAGGAAGTTCAGGACCGCCATGATGAAGATGGCCAGCCGCTTGTGTTCCGGGCCGAGCAGCGTAACCGGAACGATCATGAACATCATCGACAGGGCGGCCAGCACCAGTCCCAGCGGCAGAAATACGCGCGCGTTGCTGCGGTCGGAGACACTTCCCATCAGGAATTTGGACAGGGCGTAGGCCACGGCGTTCATCGCCAGCACGATGCTCAGTTCGCTCTGGTCGAAGCCGAGCAGGGCGAGCTCCGGGATCGCCATCGAGAAATTTTTCCGGACGATGTAGAATCCGGCGTACCCGATGAAGATGCCGAGAAACACCTGTAGACGCATGCGTTTGTATTTCGCATCGACCTTGTCGGCCTCCATTTCCGGTTTATAGGCCGGGGGGTGAAGAATTTTCCACATAATTGACGTGGGGCTCGACGCAGGAACCCGATTGAGTTGAAGTTGGTATTGGTTCATTCATGGCGACGTGCGTCCCTGCGTCGGACCTGCGTCGGGGCGTTCGGCTACGCCCGGTCATTTTCCAAATCCTCCCGAATCCCTCCTCACGGAGAGGAGAAATTCGGGATTCTTCGGATTTGTGCCCTATAAAAGTTGTTTCGTTCGTTCGGAACTTTGTTCGGTCTAAGCCTCGGCTTCTCCTGCAAAGATATAAGTTTTCGCCAATTCCGTGAAATCTTTTACCTGCCCGTCGATCCATGCCTGATCGCGTCCGAGTTCCTTGGCCATGAGCTGCGCCACTTTCGGGGCCGCGGCCATTGCTTCGCGGGCGTCGACGAAGAGCAGGCGTACGCGGCGCGAAAGCACGTCTTCGACCGTCATGGCCATCTCTTCGCGCACGGCCCAGAGTACTTCGGCGTAGGTGTAGCCGTACTTCGGCGAGAGTTTTTCGCCCAATTCGGGCTGCTGCTTGATAAGCTCCAGAATCTTCGGCTCGTCGCTGCCGTATACGTACATGTGGTCCGTCAGATCGGGATTCTTGCGGTAACCGTGGATGTGCAGTTTCTTGGTGACGCACTTGCGGGCCGGAAGTTTCGCGACTTCGATCGCCTTGTCCACCGTGTCCTCGGCCATCAGACGGTACGAGGTCCACTTGCCGCCCGTGATCGTAACCAGACCGTTGTCCGATACGATGATCTTGTGGCTGCGCGAAATCTCCTTCGTGTTCTTGCCCTCCTTCTTGGGCGCCGCCAGCGGACGCTGGCCCGCGAAGACCGAAAGAATATCCTTGTAGGTCGGAGCCGGGTTCATGTAGAGTCCCGCCGTGCCGAGGATGAAGTCGATCTCCTCCTTGAGCGGGCGCGGGTCTTCCTCTGCCTTGGGACGCACGATGTCCGTGGTGCCGACGACGACTTTGTCGTGCCAAGGCACGGCGAACAGCACGCGGCCGTCCGAGGTCTTGGGAACCATGATTGCGTAGTCGCTCTGCAGGAACTTCATGTCGAGTACGATATGCACGCCCTGACTCGGCGTCACCATTCTGCGGTGTGTCGGGCTGTCCATGTGCATGATGTCGTCCACGAAGCAGCCGGCGGCGTTTACGACGCTGCGCGCTTTGAGCGTGTGCTCCTCGCCGGTGAGGTTGTCCACGAACTTCACGCCTGCGGCGCGGCCCGCCGCGTCATGCACGATGCCCGTGACGGTAGCCTGATTGACGACCGTGCCGCCGTTTTCGACGCAGGTCTGCGCGAGGTTCACGGCCATACGCGAGTCGTCGAACTGTCCGTCGTGGTACACCACGCCGCCTTTCAGTCCCTTCTCGACCGAAGTCGGGATGTATTTCATTACCTTTTTCGCCGAAATGTATTTCGAACGTCCGTAGCCGAAACCGAACGAAAGCATATCGTAGAAGGTCAGACCGCAGAAATAAAGAAAATTATCCCAATACCTGTAGTTCGAGATCACGAAGGCTTGGTCTTTCACCAGATGGGGGGCGTTCGCCTTCATGCGGCCGCGTTCGCGCAGCGCTTCGAGCACCAGCATGACGTCGCCCTTCTGCAGGTAGCGGACGCCGCCGTGTACGAGCTTGGTACTGCGGCTCGAAGTGCATTTCGCAAAGTCGGTTTTTTCGAGCAGCGCCACGCTCATGCCGCGCGTCGCGGCATCGACGGCGACGCCGAGACCCGTTGCGCCTCCGCCGACCACGACGATATCCCAAACTTTGTCTTTTTCGGATAGTTTTTTGATTTGTGCAAGTCTTTCCATAGTTAGTGAATTTCGTTTCGCAACAAAATTACATATGATTTTTTGTATTTCAAAATAAAATATGTTTTATTTCATAATATTCCGTTTCGATATGCTTCCTTTGCGCAAGAATGGTTATTTCTTCTGCCCGTTCCGGCGGATTTCGAATTATTTTTCTTATCTTGCATTACGAAACGATTAAACTTTACTCACATGAACAAATCCGGCGAAGAGACTATTTTGAGCCTTCCGGAACGTCATAACCGGATTCTTGCGCTGCTTCAGCAGAACGGCTCCATCTCCGTGGCCCAACTGGCCGAACTGTTCAAGGTCTCGGAGGTCACCATCCGCAAAGACCTCTCCTATCTCGAACAACAGAAAAAATTGTACCGAACTCACGGCAGTGCGATTCTGATCAGTCCCTATATCAGCGACCGCCATGTCAATGAGAAGGAAAAAAAGAACGTCGCGGAGAAACGGGCCATCGGCGCCAAGGCCGCCAGCCTGATCGCGCAGGACGATTCGATCATCATCGCGTCGGGAACCACCATGGCGTTTCTGGCGCGCGAAATAAAGCCCGTAGGTCACCTGACCGTCATTACGGCGGCGGTGCCCGTCACTTCGATCCTTTCGCAGGACGCCAACATCGACGTGATTCAGCTCGGCGGCATCACCCGCAGCAGTTCGGTGTCGGTCGTAGGGCCTTTCGCCGAGCAGATGCTCCGCCACTTCAATTGCAGCAAGCTGTTCGTGGGCGTGGACGGCATCGATCTGGAATTCGGCCTTACGACGACCAACATGCTCGAAGCGACGCTGAACGGAGCGATGATGAACGCCGCCCAGAAAGTGATCGTGCTGGCCGACAGTTCGAAGTTCGGCCGTCGCGGCTTCAGCAAGATCTGCGATCTGGAGGCTGTAGACCGCATCATCACCGACAGCGGTATTCAGCCCCTTTACCTCGAACGGCTCCGCGAGCGCGGAATCGAGGTGATCGTGGTCGATGCGTGACGCGGTTTTGGCGGGTGCGCTTCCGTCCGACCGGAGAGCTGTATAATAAAAGCGGCCGTGATTTCACGGCCGCTTTTATTATATATTGTAATTGTTATTTCAGCAGTGCCTGCAGGCGTTCGGGATAGTCGGTGGTGATGTAGTCCACGCCGAGGTCGATGAAGTAGCGCATGTCCTCCTCCGTGTCCACGGTCCAGACATTGACTTCGAGGCCCTCTTTGTGGGCCTGCTCCACCCACTTGGGATTTTTGCGGAGCACGCTCATCGAGTAGTCGATACCGGTCAGGCCGAGTTTTTTGATGCTGCGGGGAGCCAGATCGCCGTTGAGGTAGAAGATGCGGCCGTCGGGCATCAGTTTCTTGAACGCAAGGCAGGCGTTGATCGAGAAGGCGATGATGTCCGTGCGGTCGAGCAGGTTGTATTTGCGCAGGGCCTTGACGATCTTTTCGGCTGCGAGATCCTCGCGCTTGAGGTCCGAAAGCGACTTCATTTCGAGGATCAGGCGCGTATCGGGCTTGGCGGCTACCAAACGCAGGTAGGCGTCGAGCGTCGGAATGTTTTCGCCGTTGGGTAGCACGATCGAGGTGATCTCCTTGAGCGTCGATTTCTCCATGTTGATGTCGGTGCCCTTGTAGACGCGGTCGTGGTTGACGATCAGCTTGTCGTCGGCCGTGAGCCATACGTCGATTTCCGAGCCGAAAACGCCGACCGAATCGGCTTTCGTGAACGAAGCCAGTGAGTTCTGGGCCGAATTGGGGGCGGTCCAATAGCCGCGGTGCGAAATTACTTTGGGCTGAGCGGCGACCGCGGCGCTTCCCGTGAGGAGCATGGCGGCTGCGAGGATGAGTTTTTTCGTCATATCGTTTGAAATGTTGGTTGAGTGCTTATAAAACGAAACTTTCACAAAGTTAGAAAACATTTCCGGAATAACAAGCTGAAAGCCCTGCAAAGCGTAATTTTTCGTAATGATCGGCCGCTTTGGTCTCTTTCGGTGCATTTTGAAACGAAACTTAAAATGACGAATAGATGGATTTTTCGGCCGGAAAATGCTGGAAATTCAGGATTTTTTTCTATCTTCGTATGATGCAGAGACGATTTATTAACTTAAAAACTTCAATAACCAATGAAAGAAAAAGTCAGTAAGAAGTTCGGAGAGCTTTACGGCTCCGGAGCTATCCTCTTCGCTTCGCCGGGTCGTATCAACCTGATCGGCGAGCACACGGATTACAACGGGGGCTTCGTTTTCCCCGGCGCCGTCGATAAGGGTATCGTCGCGGCCATCAAGATCAACGGCACGGACAAGGTGCGCGCCTATGCGCTGGACCTCGGCGAAAGTGCAGAGTTCGGACTGAACGAGGCGGACAAACCCGCCCAGAGCTGGGCCTGCTACATCTTCGGCGTCTGCCGCGAGATTCAGAAGCGCGGCGGCAAGATCGGCGGCTTCGACACGGTATTCGCGGGCGACGTTCCGCTGGGCGCCGGCATGTCTTCGTCGGCGGCGCTCGAATCGACTTACGCTTTTGCGCTGAACGATCTCTACAGCTGCGGGATCGACAAATTCGAGCTGGCGAAGATCGGCCAGTCCACCGAACACAACTACTGCGGCGTGAACTGCGGCATCATGGACCAATTCGCTTCGGTGTTCGGCAAGAAGGGCAACTTGATCCGTCTGGACTGCCGCTCGCTGGAATATGCCTATTTCCCGTTCGATCCGAAAGGCTACAAACTCGTCCTGCTCGATTCGCGCGTGAAGCATGAGCTGGTGGGGTCGCCCTACAACGACCGCCGCGCGTCGTGCGAGCGCGTCGCCAAGATGCTCGGACAGGAGTTCCTGCGCGGAGCTACGATGGAGCAGCTCGACGCCATTAAGGATAAGATTTCCGAGGAGGATTACAAGCGCGCCCGCTATGTGATCGGCGAGGAGAAGCGCGTGCTCGACGTTTGCGAAGCGCTCGAAAAGGGCGATTACGAAACCGTCGGCAAACGCATGTACGAAACCCACTGGGGCAGTCGAAGGACTACGAGGTATCGTGCGAGGAGCTGGACTTCTTGGCGGAGGTCGCCGAGGCGTGCGGCGTCACGGGTTCGCGTATCATGGGCGGCGGCTTCGGTGGCTGCACGATCAATCTTGTGAAAGACGGGCTTTACGACAACTTCATCGCTACGGCCAAAGAGAAGTTCAACGCCAAGTACGGCCATGAACCCAAAGTCTATGAGGTGGTGATCTCCGACGGCTCGCGCCGGTTGGAGTAACTCCCCGAAACCTATCAAGCAAAGGCCCCATCCGAAGATGGGGCCTTTTTATGTCGGTACGATCGTTTTATTCGGGCAGCAGGGACTGCGTGGTCAGCGGATGCTGGATATAAATGGGGTTGGTCAGGGCGATCATGCTGCCGTCCTCGGCGCGGAGTTCGGCCCGGACCCAGAGCGAACGCTCTGGAATGGAGATGACGACGGTGCCCGGCGCGATCGAAGTGTCGGAGAACCATCCCTGCTGGTCCGTCAGCCGCAGCCGGCCGGCGGTGTTGCTCCGGAACTCGGCCTGCATCTCGCCGCTGCGGAGCAGGGTTTCGCCGATATCGGCATGCTGTACGGGCGTCGCCGAATTGCGGACCTGCATGCCGATCTCGACCGAGGTGTCCCGCGCCACGTAGCTGCGGCCTGCGGCGATTGCGTCGATGACCGCCTCGGCGGAAAGCGCTTCGGCGCGGACGACCGTGTGGGGCGAGGCGATGTTGCCGCCGCGGTGGAAGTCGGTCGAAGCGACGGCGAATTTGCGGTTGCCGCCCACGAGCAGGGTATGCCATAATTCTACGGCCCGTTCGTTGGCGGGACTCCATGCGCTGTTCCAGACCTCGATGCCGTCCATCGGGGTCACGTCGTACAGAAAGTCGAGGTTGTAGGGGTGGTTGGCGACCAGCAGCCGTCCGGCCTTTCTGGCTTTGGCCACGGCCTTGCGGTAGCGGAGCGTGTCGTTGTGGTGAATCCGGAAGTCGATCCATGCGTGCGGGTCGAGACCGAAGATGTTCCAGTGTCCCTGCCCGTAGGTGACTTCCACGCCGTTGATCACGAGGAATTCCGGGTCCTGAACTTCGCCCCAGTGCAGGAGGGCCGAGGTGGTGTTGTGGTCGGTCGAAACGATGCCGTCGAGTCCCGAAGCCTTGCCGAGCGCGATGACTTCGGCCGGCGTCAGCCGTCCGTCCGAGTGGACCGTATGTACGTGGGGTGCGATGCGGTACCAGCCGGGTTTGTCGTTCAATTGCGGAGCTGCGTACGACGGTGCGGGGAGTTTTTTTGCCCGAGGACCTTCCGTAAGAGTGATTTTCAGCGTCCAGTCGGTGGTGCGCCCTGCCGTCGTGGGCATCTGGATGACGGTCCACCGGCCCGGATTGATCCGTCCGGCGAGATAGCCGGGCGTGGCCTCCGTTTCGCCGATTTCGAAACTGCGGCGTGCGCCTCCCGACCAGCCGCGGAATCCCGGACCTTCGAATCCGGCTCCCCGCTCGTCGAAGATGCCGAGGTCCAGATTGCCCGGACGCGCTTCGCCCGAACCGAGATGCTGGGTTACGCTGATCTTTACGATGCCTTCGGGTACGGTGAACGAGGTGTAGACCGGAACATAGTATTGTTCGGGAGTAGCCTTGCCTGAGAAGGTGAGTTCATGGGTTTTGGGTGCTTTGCCTGCGCCGAATGCGGCCGCGTGCGGCGTCAGCAGGCCCGATATTGCCAGCAGGAGCGCTGAAATCCGGATGCGGGTGTTTGTCATGGGTGGAGCGTTTATGGGACGGATTGTATTGCGATCGTTTATTCGAGGATTTTTTGCAGCAGAATTTCATCGCCGTAGCCGTCCGGCCGCCATAGCCAGTCGCGTTTGACGCCGATTTCTGCGAATCCCGCTTTGGCGAAGAGTCTCCGGCTGGGGGCGTTGTCGGAACCGACGTTGCACCAGAGCTGGTGCAGGTTCAGCACTTCGCGGGCGTAACGGCATGCCGTCTCCACGGCGTCCGACGCATAGCCTTTGCCGCGCAGCGCGTCGTCGTGGATCAGGATTCCGATGCCTGCCCGGCGGTTGATCGGGTCCAGCTCGAAAAAGTCGAGCGCCCCGACGGGTATGCCGCCGAGGGTTTCGATGACGAGCCGCTGCTGGCGGGTCTGAAATATGTCGAACTGCTGTTCCTGAATGAACCGTTCGAGCGTGTGGCGCGAAAAGGGGGCCAGCGTGCCGCTGACGCTCCATACCGCCGTGTCGTTCTCCCAAGCGTACATCAGGTCGATGTCGCCCGGTTCCAAGGCTCTCAGCCGCGTTGTCCGGCCTTCGAGGTTCATCAGATGCCGATGATCTTGTTGCGGATAAGCATCGCCACGCCCCAAGCGTTGGCATTCTCGGTCATCTTCGATACGCGGAATTTGGTATCCTTGTAGACGAGGTTGAGCGAGTATTTGTTGGTCGCCGATTTGAGGGGCAGCATGATATAGTCGCCGGCCGCGGCCATGTTGCCGCCGACGATGACCGTTTCGGGATTGAACGTGTTGATGAGGAAGGCGACGGCCTTGCCGACCTTTTCGCCCGCCTCCTCGATCAGTTCGATCGAAAGGTTGTCGTCGTTCTTCGCCGCGGCGATGATATCGTCGATATGGATGCTCTTCTGCTTGTCGTACTTCTCCTTGAGGATCGTGTTCACGCCCCTTTCGATCAGGTGGCTCATCTTGTCCTCGATGGCGATGCCCGAAACCTCGGTTTCGAGACAGCCTTTTTTGCCGCACGAGCAGATGATTTCGTTGTCGAAGAACGGGATATGGCCGAACTCGCCTGCAAAGCCGCTTTTGCCGTAGTACAGCTGTCCGTCCACGACGATGCCGATGGCCACGCCGCGGCCCATGTGGAGGTAGAGCACGTTGCTCTCGTCCTTCGACTTGCCGCAGGTATATTCCGCGTAGCAGCGGGCGCGGGTGTCGTTTTCGAGCAGCACGCGGAGGCCTACGCGCTCTTCGAGCAGGTCGCGCAGCGACTGTTCGCTGGTGGTGAAGTATTTGTAGCTGCGGCCCGTGTCGGGATTCACGCGGCCCGTCATGCAGACGCCGAGTCCCAGAATCTTGCCGCGGTCGATGCCGCAGGTGGCGATGAAGTTTTCGATGTTGGTGCAGATGCGTTCGATGCACTGCGGCCGGTCGAGCAGTTCGAACGTGTAGTCGTACTCCTCCTTGATGATGTTGTTCTGCAGGTCGGTGATCAGGAACGTCATGTTGTCGCGTCCGACGTTCACGCCCGCGAAATAGATAGCCGAGTTGGCGAGACCGAAGATGTTGGGACGGCGTCCGCCGGGGGTCTCTACCTTACCCAGATCCGTGACGATGTTCTCATCGACCAGCTCCTGCACGAGTTTCGTGATTGTCGGCACGCTGATATGCAGCTCTTTGGTCAGCTCCGAAAGCGTGCATTCGCCGTTCACCGCCATGTGGGCGATGATGTTGCGCTTGATGATACTGTTCTTGTGTGAAATACCCTTCAGGGTATCGTCTTCGTGTTTGTTGAAAAATTCGGTGAGTGATGTCATCCGTGCTATCCCATTTTTAACTAAACCTTTGCAAATATAATAAGTCTGTCTCTTATACACATCTCCGAGCCCACGAGACCGGAGCCTATCTCGT
>ERZ1026940.245-NODE-245-length-20950-cov-10.571524_pt1 | contig 20950 bp, 18 predicted proteins | sample MGYA00519306_ERZ1026940 | MGnify/ENA primary metagenome ERZ1026940 (study PRJEB26926, sample SAMN06164613) | human gut metagenome | biome: ENVO:00009003; feature: ENVO:2100002; material: ENVO:00002003 | host: Homo sapiens | place: USA | collected 2012 ...
CTCTATAGAAATCAGTAAAAGTAAGTATGTCAATTACTATGAGAACGGTGGTATTAAAATCAGAAATGATAAACCAAATTTTAGCCGAATGGAATCCTATTGGAGTTGGTTATGAGTTAGCCATAGATGAATATAGAGATTATATTCCAGTAATTCTTCAGTTTTGTCATGATAAGAAAAAACTGATAAACTATTTACAAAATATCTTGGTTAACGAAATGGGACTAGAATATGATGGAAGGAATAAAAAACATAATACTGATATTCAATTAATTTGTGATAGAATAATCCAAACGTACAATGACTTTTGAAATGATTTTTTTGTTTCTGGCTAGTCGTATTTCTTATCCGCTTGAGTTGAGTGTTGACATTATTAATCTATTAGTCTGACTTAGAGGTTGTGTCAATATTTGAAGTGACCGCGAAATGGTGTAGCTATCCGGGGTAAAAGGTGTAGCCCTACCAAAGTAGGGCCACAGGCACTTCTAAAGGACATAAAAGAAATATTTATCTATACCATTCTAAGTTCAGTCTGTACGACATTTTCAATCAGAACACTTCTTCACTCCGAAATCCGATAACAAATATTCAACAAATTTCCATTAAAAGAATCCATCAGGCATCTTACAGCGGATATTCTTCGAACGCATACAGCAACGTCGAAAGATAACGTTCGCCTGTATCCGGCAATAATATGACTATTGTTTTTCCTATGTTTTCAGGAAGAAGTGCTAGGCGGGTAGCTGCACTGACTGCTGCTCCGGATGAAATTCCTACCAGCAAACCTTCCAACTTAGCCAATTCACGACCCGCACGAATAGCATCATCATTCGTTACCTGCAGAATTTCATCTACTACTGCCGGATTGTAGTTCTTAGGAACAAAACCGGCACCGATCCCCTGTATCTTATGTGCTCCCGGTGCACCTCCCGAAAGTACGGGAGAATCGGTAGGTTCCACTGCCATCACCTTCACCCCCGGATTATGCTTCTTCAGGGCCGCACCTACACCACTAACGGTTCCACCGGTACCGACACCGGCTACAAAAATATCAACCACTCCTTCCGTATCCCTCCAGATTTCCTGTCCCGTAGTACGTTCGTGCATGGCAGGGTTTGCAGGGTTATCAAACTGCTGAAGAATTACCGCACCCGGAGTAGCAGCTTTCAGTTCTTCAGCACGGGCTATGGCACCCTTCATGCCATTGGCACCCGGTGTAAGCACCAGTTCGGCACCAAGGGCTTTCAGCAGGTTACGGCGTTCTACACTCATGGTGTCGGGCATCGTAAGAATCAGTTTATAACCTTTTGCAGCAGCAACAAATGCAAGCCCGATTCCGGTGTTTCCACTGGTAGGTTCTATAATAGTGGCTCCGGGTTTCAGCAAACCGGAAGCTTCCGCATCTTCAATCATCGCCAATGCCACGCGGTCTTTCACACTTCCGGCAGGGTTAAATGACTCCAGTTTCACGATCAGACGGGCTTTTAAACCTTTCGCTTTATTGTAATTGCTCAGCTCCAGCAAGGGAGTGTTGCCCACAAGATCAGTGAGCTGTTTTGCTATCTTTTTCATAACTTATTGGGTTTTAATTTATACTCTTCTTTATAAAGTACAAAGATAGCGAGATAACGGTTCACAAGAAATACCATATTTGTGGGATTTTCATACTATAAATGAGGGATTTTCGCTGAGAATAGTTACCTTTGTACCCACCTTATTATAAAAGGATATCCCAATGAGTCCATTGAACTTTACTCACATTTTGACACAGACAGTCGATGAACTATCGGAAAGTTCGTCTTACAGAGGACTGTTTCATCAGCACACGGACGGTAATCCATTGCCTTCGGCCAAAGCGTTGCATGACATCGTAGAGCTGTCGCGTGCCATACTTTTCCCTGGTTATTTCGGTAATTCCACAGTCAACAGTCGTACCGTAAAGTACCACATCGGAGTGAATGTTGAACGTTTGTTCGACTTACTGACCGAGCAAGTGCTTGCAGGTCTTTGCTTTACCGGCGACGGCGAATGCAGTTGCTGCACCGAACTCCAACGTGAAGAAGCTGCGCTGATTGCCGCCAAGTTCATCAGCCACCTGCCGGAAATGCGCCGTGTACTGGCTACGGATGTAGCGGCTGCTTACAATGGAGACCCTGCCGCACATAGTTTCGGAGAAGTAATCAGTTGCTACCCAGCCATACGCGCCATCAGCAATTACCGTATTGCGCACGAACTGCTGAGGCTCGGTGTTCCTCTCATTCCCCGCATTATCACCGAAATGGCCCATAGCGAGACGGGAATAGATATCCACCCGGGTGCCGTCATCGGCAGCCACTTCACCATAGACCACGGAACAGGTGTGGTAATTGGTGAAACATGCATTATCGGCAATAATGTGAAACTGTATCAGGGAGTGACGCTGGGTGCCAAGAGTTTCCCACTGGATGCTGACGGCAAGCCGATCAAAGGTATTCCACGCCATCCGATATTGGAAGACAATGTTATCGTCTATTCCAATGCCACCATCCTGGGACGCATCACCATCGGACAGGGTGCCACAGTAGGCGGTAATATCTGGGTAACGGAAAATGTGCCGCCAGGAGCGAGAATTGTACAGACTAAAGCAAAAAAATAACCGCCGCGCAGGTCAAAGCAACCCGTTTGCAGGACACAAGTGTTCCGGCAGAACGACACAAGTATTTCAGAAAAGCCACACAAGTGTTGCATACGGAAAGTACAAGTGTTTCAGAAGAGAGAGAAATTGAATATATAATTATAAAGAAAAACAACAAGATAGAAGAAGTTGCAACAACTTCAGCCATCAAATTGTAAATCGTAAAATCAAAAACAAATAAATGGAATCCTTTCAAATGATTGCCAAAACATTCCAAGGACTGGAAGAAGTACTGGCACAAGAACTGACTGCATTAGGAGCAAACGACATAGAAATAGGCCGACGCATGGTGTCTTTCAGTGGAGACAAGGAAATGATGTACAAAGCAAACTTCTGCCTGCGTACAGCAATACGTATTCTAAAACCAATCAAAAGCTTCACAGCCAAGAACGCTGATGAAGTGTATGACCAAATCAAAGCTATCTGCTGGGAAGAGATCCTGAATGTAGAGAAAACCTTTGCCGTAGATGCCGTTGTATTCAGCGAAGAGTTCCGCCATTCCAAGTTCGTTTCTTACAAAGTAAAAGATGCCATTGTGGACTATTTCCGTGATAAGTTTAACAAACGCCCGTCCGTACGCATCAACAAACCGGATGTATTGCTGAATATACACATTGCACAGACCACTTGTACGCTCTCTCTCGACTCATCGGGCGAGTCACTGCACCGCCGCGGGTATCGCCAGGAAGCGGTAGAAGCTCCGCTAAACGAGGTACTGGCTGCCGGAATGATATTGATGACAGGATGGAAAGGGGAATGTGACTTAATAGACCCGATGTGTGGTTCGGGTACAATTCCCATTGAAGCGGCACTGATTGCACGCAACATTGCTCCGGGAGTGTTCCGCAAGGAATTCGCTTTTGAGAAGTGGAATGACTTCGATCAGGATTTGTTCGACATGATTTACAATGACGATAGTCAAGAACGCGAATTTACGCATAAGATATATGGCTACGACAATAACCCGCAAGCTAATGAAATAGCTACACACAATGTGAAAGCGGCAGGTGTATCGAAAGATATTGTCTTGAAGTTACAGCCGTTCCAGCAATTTGAGCAACCCGCGGAGAAATCAATGATCATCACCAACCCGCCTTATGGAGAACGTATCTCTACCAACAACCTGCTGGGATTGTATCAGATGATAGGCGAACGCCTGAAACATGCTTTCATCGGAAACACGGCATGGGTGCTTTCTTACCGTGAAGAGTGCTTCGACCAGATAGGACTGAAACCGACCGCCAAGATACCTTTGTTCAACGGTGCACTGGAATGTGAATTCCGTAAATACGAGATTTTCGACGGAAAGTATAAGGAGTTCAAGAAGCAGGAAGGTGAGGGCGAAGGCGAAAACGAAGAATCCGCCTTCAAGTCTAGAGAACCGAGAGAATTCAAACCAAGGGAATCTCGTAAACCGGGCGAATTCAAATCCAGAGACGACAGACCGAGGGAGTTCAGACCAAGAGACAGCAAACCCCGTGAGTTTGGTTCAAAAGAAGATAGGCCGAGAGGTGAGTTCAAGCCGAGGGAGTTCCGCAAGGATGGAGACCGGGAACGGAAACCGTTCGACAGGGAACGCCGTCCGGGAGGAAGCGGAGAGTTTAAGCCGAAAAGGGAGTTTAAGCCGAGAAAGAGGGAAGACGGGGAGTAAGTTGCTGATAAACAGTTTGAGGTCACAAATTGTGACCTCAAACTGACAAAACATAAAAGAGATAAGTTACAAGTATCAACTTGATATTCCAAATTGGGAGTTCAAGTCAGGGAAGTAGAAGATAACTTATTGGTAGACAATATAAGGTCGCAATTTGCGACCTTAAAAGGACAAGGCATAAATGGATGATCTAATTATTATAGAGAATAAGATATACGAAATCAGAGGTCAGAAGGTGATGCTGGACTTTGATTTGGCGGAGATGTATGAGGTAGAAACAAAATACCTCAAACAAATGGTAAGAAGAAATGCAGAGCGATTTCCTGAAGATTTTATGTTCCAATTATCAAACGAAGAAGTTAACTGTCTGATTTCCAGTTTGAGGTTGCAAATTGCAACCTCAAACAAAGGCGGTACCCGCTACTCCCCTTTCGCCTTCACCGAACAAGGCGTCGCCATGCTTTCCGGCATCCTCCGGAGTCCCAAAGCCATCGAAGTCAACATCAACATCATGCGCGCCTTCGTCCGTATGCGACAATATCTTCTCTCCCACGCCCCAAAGAAAGAACTTGACGAACTAAGAGAACGCATTGAATACCTGGAAGAAGACGTCACCTCCGACAGAGACAGTTACGAGAAACAATTCGACGAGCTCTTCTCCGCCTTCGCAAAGCTGAGTGCTGCAATACAAGTGAAAAGCACTCCGATGGGCAGAATAGAAATAAAAGGATTCAGAAAAGAGAATGACAATAAATGACTATGAACATGAAGATAATCTGTAAATGGATGGGAATAGCGCTATTGGCGTTACCCACTCTCTTTGCAACAAACGTTATGGCACAAGATTTAAAGAAACCAACGCTGGAAGATTTGCTTCCTGGCGGAGAAACGTATCGCATTGCTGAAAACAAATGGTATCAGTGGTATGGTGATGCCGCATGCTTAGAATTGGGTATCGACAGTATAAAAGGCATTTGGGCAGTAAATGGAGTAGGAGCAAAAGCAGGAGAAAATTTCACAGTCATTACCCTGAAAGAGGCCAATAAGCTATTGGCAGAAAAAGAGTTAGGAAAGTTGCGTAACTTCTACTCCGCAAAGACCATCAATACTCCCCACAGTGCTGTTATTGGAATTCTGCTCCAAGTAGACCCACTCCTTTTGCTGAACACCGGTAAATACCGCGTACTTATCGACTGGAAAAAGAAAGAGTTAATTTGGAACCAACCGTGTCCCGCCCAAGCTGCCAATGAAGATTGGAACGAAGTGAGCCGCCACTTGGCCTATACACTCAACAACAATCTCTACGTAATGACCAATGACGGACAAACTCGTCAGGTAACCACCGAAGCTGAAGGTATCGTATGCGGCCAAAGCGTACACCGCAATGAATTTGGTATCAACAAAGGTACCTATTGGAGTCCCCAGGGAAACCTGCTCGCTTTCTACCGGATGGATGAGAGCATGGTAACACAATATCCATTGGTAGACATCACAGCACGCATAGGTGAACTGAATAATGTACGTTACCCTATGGCAGGCATGACAAGCCATAAAGTAACGGTAGGCATCTATAACACCGAAACACAGAAAACGGTCTATCTGAACACAGGTGATCCCACAGACCGTTATTTCACCAATATCAGTTGGGCTCCGGATGCCAAAAGCATCTATCTTATCGAATTGAACCGCGACCAGAATTATGCCAAACTATGCCAATACAACACCGAGACCGGTGAATTAATGGCTACTCTCTTTGAGGAAACGCATCCCAAATACGTAGAACCTCAACACCCCATCGTATTCCTGCCATGGGACAACAACAAGTTTATCTACCAAAGCCAGCGTGACGGATTCAATCATCTCTATCTATACAATGTAAAAGGAGAATTGCTGAAGCAACTGACCCAAGGCGAATGGTTGGTACAACAAGTATTAGGATTCAACCGGCAGACGCAGCACGTCATTATTCAGAGTACTGAAACTTCTCCTCTACAAAGCAATATTTACTCTGTCAGTCTGAAGGACTGTAAACGAAGCCTTTTAGGAAACTCTGAAGGAATTCATTCGGCACAGCTATCCGGCTTTATGGGTACGCATCTCATTGACAAATCTTCTTCGCCCACTTGCCCCCGTAGCATAAAGATAATGTCTGCCAACCCGAAAAAACATCGGGAATATACACTGCTTACAGCAGAAGATCCGTTCAAGGGCTTCACTATGCCAAATATAGAAACCGGTACCATCAAGGCGGCCGACGGCGTGACCGACCTCTACTACCGCCTTGTGAAACCCGCAGACTTCGACCCGGCAAAGAAATACCCCACCATCATCTATGTATATGGCGGTCCGCACGCACAGATGGTCACCGGTGGCTGGCAAAACGGTGCACGCGGCTGGGACATCTACATGGCAAACAAAGGTTATATCATGTTCACCCTTGATAATCGCGGAAGCGATAACCGTGGTCTTGAATTTGAAAATGTCACCTTCCGCCATCTCGGCATCGAAGAAGGAAAAGACCAGGTGAAAGGTGTGGAATTCCTGAAAAGCCTGCCTTACGTAGACGGTAACCGCATCGGTGTACACGGATGGAGCTTTGGCGGACACATGACTACAGCCCTGATGCTCCGCTATCCGGAGATATTCAAAGTAGGTGTTGCAGGCGGTCCGGTTATTGACTGGGGATATTATGAAATTATGTACGGAGAACGCTACATGGATACGCCGCAAAGCAATCCGGAAGGTTACGAACAATGCAACCTGAAGAATCTGGCAGGCAACCTGAAAGGACATCTATTACTGATTCACGATGACCATGACGATACCTGTGTGCCACAACACACACTTTCGTTCATAAAAGCCTGTGTGGATGCACGCACGTATCCCGATTTATTCATTTATCCCACGCATAAGCACAATGTCATAGGACGTGACCGAGTACATCTGCATGAGAAGATAACAAGATATTTTGAAGACAATTTATAAAATAAAATAGAAGCAATAAATTAAACGAAATATAAAGATGAAGATATTATTATTAGGAAGTGGCGGCCGCGAGCACGCTCTGGCATGGAAAATAGCCCAAAGCCCGAAAGTAGAGAAACTTTTTATCGCCCCCGGTAATGCCGGTACCAGTGCAGTAGGCGAGAATGTAGCTATCAAAGCTACCGACTTCCCTGCCCTGAAAACTTTCGCCCTGAAAGAAAAAGTAGATATGATTGTGGTAGGTCCCGAAGATCCGTTGGTAGAAGGTATCTACGACAACTTTGCCGGAGACGCCGCCACACAACATATCGCCATCATTGGCCCTACTGCCAAGGGTGCCCAATTGGAAGGCAGCAAGGAGTTTGCCAAGGGTTTCATGGAACGTCATGGCATCCCCACCGCCCGCTACAAAAGCATCAATGCCGAAAATCTGGAAGAAGGACTCGCTTTCCTTGAAACCCTTGAAGCACCCTATGTGCTGAAAGCCGACGGTCTTTGCGCAGGAAAAGGCGTACTGATCCTTCCTACACTCGAAGAAGCCAAAAAGGAACTGAAAGAAATGCTTGGTGGTATGTTCGGTCAGGCCAGTGCCACGGTAGTTATCGAAGAATTCCTCAGCGGCATCGAGTGCTCCGTATTTGTGCTGACAGACAGCAAAAACTATAAAGTGTTGCCCGTTGCCAAAGATTACAAACGCATCGGCGAAGGTGACAAAGGTCTGAATACCGGTGGTATGGGAAGCGTGACTCCCGTTCCTTTTGCCGACGAGGTATTTATGGAAAAAGTGCGTACCCGTATCATTGAGCCCACCATCCGCGGACTGCAAGAAGAAGACATCCTTTATAAAGGTTTCATCTTCCTCGGACTGATCCGTGTGAAAGGCGAACCGATGGTCATAGAATATAATGTCCGCATGGGAGACCCCGAAACAGAAAGCGTCATGCTACGTGTACAGAGCGACTTCGTGGAACTTCTGGAAGGTGTACGCGACGTGAACCTCGATACAAAGACATTGACAATGGATCCGCGTACGGCTGCTTGCGTCATGCTCGTCAGCGGCGGATATCCCGAAGCTTACGAGAAAGGTAAAGTAATGACCGGATTTGAAGAAGCTACCGTTACAGACAGCATCCTCTTCCATGCCGGAACAGCAATGAAAGACGGCCAAGTGGTAACAAACGGCGGACGCGTAATTGCCGTATGTTCGTATGGTGAAACCAAAGAAGAAGCCCTTGCCAAGAGTTATAAAGTTGCGGAAATGATTCAATTCGACAAGAAGTATTTCCGCCGTGATATCGGCTTCGACCTTTAAAAGAGTGATAGGGTGATATTATCACTTTATCACCCTATCACCTTACCACAATTAATATTATGATACGAAGTAAACGACTACAGAACCGGATCACAGCGGGACGTTTCACACTGCCCGCTGCCATCCTCTTGTCACTATTCTGCTGGATACTGACCTCTATTCTATTGCCTGAAGTTCCGGTAATAAAAAGTAATTATCCCCTGTGGGATACTATCATAGATGGATATATTCCGGCATGGGCAAGTACACCTTTAAGTTTCATCTTCTATGGCGTCGTCGGTTACTTCCTGATAGAACTAAACAATACTTTTGCCATCATCCGTATGCGGGCATCCGTACAAACGGCCATTTATTTCCTGTTTATATCCGTTTGTCCGGCCCTGCATCCAGTTTATGCCGGGGACTTTGCCTCGATAGCATTTCTTATATCTCTGTTCTTCCTGTTCAAGGGCTACCAACATTCCCGTCCGGCAGGCACTATGTTCTATTCGTTCCTCTTTATCGGGTTGGGTAGTCTGTTCTTCCCACAACTGACACTGTTTATTCCCCTCTACTGGATAGGTGCACACAGTTTTCAGGCACTCACTCCAAAGAGCTTTTTCGGCAGTCTGGTCGGTTGGGCTTTACCCTACTGGTTTCTATTGGGACATGCTTACTTCTACGATGAAATGGGCTTATTTTACCAGCCTTTCATCGAACTGGCAACATTCCACCCTATTAATCTCTGGGACTTCCCCTTGTGGGAAATAGCTACATTGGGCTATCTGTTCGTATTATACCTAGTCAGTTCCATCCACTGTCTGGTGGCAGGTTACGAAGATAAGATACGTACCCGCAGTTATCTGCATTTTCTTATTTTTCTGAGCTTCTGCATCTTTGCCTATATCCTGTTACAACCGGTTTTGACGGTTCATCTCCTGCCTCTGCTGCTGATAGGTGTCAGTATCCTGACAGGACATTTCGTGGTGCTGACGAACAGTCGGGCTTCCAATGTGTTTTTCATTTGTGCCCTCGCAGGGCTTGTACTTTTATTCGGATTTAATATATGGACGCTTTTGTAGATTCACTGGTTCAACTCCTGATAGACTGGGGCTATTTCGGCCTTTTCATCTCCGCTTTACTGGCGGGAAGCATCATTCCGTTCAGTTCAGAGCTGGTAATGATAGCATTGGTGAAAGTGGGGCTGAATCCTGCCATGTGTGTCCTCTCTGCTACATTGGGGAACACAATAGGCGGTATGACGTGCTACTACATGGGGCGTTTAGGTAAGATAGACTGGATAGAGAAATATTTTAAAGTAAAAAAGGAGAAAGTAGACAAGATGCAAGCTTTCCTGCAAGGAAAAGGTGCTCTGATGGCTTTCTTTGCATTCCTGCCTTTTGTGGGCGAGGCAATAGCCATTGCGCTGGGTTTCATGCGCAGCAATGTATGGCTGACTACCTCATCCATGTTTGCCGGAAAGCTGGTGCGATACATCTTGATGCTGTTGGCATTGCAAGGAGTAATATCAATGTTTTAAGAGTTATGAAACGAATCATAGAACATACGGAAGACGGAAGTGCAACGCTGTTTGTGCCGGAACTGAATGAACATTACCATTCGGTGAAAGGAGCGCGTACAGAGTCGCAGCACATCTTTATAGATATGGGACTGAAAGCTTCGGCTGCACCCCAGCCGCATGTTCTGGAAATAGGTTTCGGTACCGGGCTGAATGCCCTGCTTACACTGGAAGCTGCCGAACAAGAAAAGCGTCCCGTACACTATACCGGTATTGAACTTTATCCTCTTGCCTGGGAAGAAGTCGATGTATTGGGATATAGTGACAACCTGCTGTTTAAGCAGTTACATACTGCACCATGGGAAGAGGATGTGAGAATATCCACGTACTTCACTCTGCGAAAAATACAGGCAGATGCAAATACAGTGAGTACTTTATCATTAAATCCCGATCTCGTTTATTTCGATGCCTTCGCCCCCGAAAAGCAACCTGAAATGTGGAACGAGCAGCTATTTCACTCACTTTACGCATCTATGAATATAGGGGGAATATTAACGACGTATTGCGCCAAAGGTGTTATCCGCCGTATGTTGCAAGCTATCGGGTTTCTTGTGGAACGCCTTCCGGGGCCTCCGGACGGAAAACGGGAAATACTGAGAGCAACCAAGAGAACAAACAACTAAGTTATGTAATCATTAAAAATAACTTGGTATAAATGGGTGTTATATTTCTCCTACCGGAAAAATATTTTTTCCCAATAGGAGAAAAATTATCATTGATGTACCAGACTATTTTTAAAGCGTTACTACAACAAATATTGGAAACCATAAATATAATAAAGAAAGAAATGAAACGAACATTCCTGTACATCCTCGCTGCTTTGCTTGCCATGTCTTGCAAGAATAACAGCGTTCAAAATAAGAATGAAGACGATAAACCTGTCATCACTGTTACCATCGAACCGTTACGCTACTTCACCGAAGCCATCGCAGGAGATAACTTCAACGTTGTCAGCATGGTACCCAAAGGTAGCAGTCCGGAAACGTATGACCCTACTCCGCAGCAACTTGTCGATCTTGCCAAAAGTAAAGCATACTTCCGCATCGGCTATATCGGTTTTGAACAAACCTGGATGGATAAGCTGACAGATAATGCGCCACATTTGCAGTTCTTCGACACTTCCCGCGGTATCGATTTGATTTTTGATTCCTCTCACGTCCACCACCATCACGGCGACGACGAAGCGCATGCCCACGATTCTATCCAGGAAGATGAACACCACATCCTCGGTGTAGAACCACATATCTGGAGTTCCGCTTACAACGCGCAAATTATTGCCGGAAATATTGTAAACGCCCTGTGCACCATCGACAAGAATAATGAAGAAACTTACATGGAGCGTTATAAAAACCTCTGTAATCAGATAGAACATACCGACAGCCTTATCTGCCACATGCTCTCTGCCCCCAATGCGGACCGTGCCTTTATGATTTATCATCCGGCATTGTCCTACTTTGCACGCGACTACGGTTTACATCAGATTTCTATTGAAGAAGATGGAAAAGAGCCCTCTCCCTCCCATCTCAAAAACCTGATAGATACCTGCAAGGAGGAAAAGGTACGCGTCATCTTCGTACAACCTGAATTCGACCGCCGCAATGCAGAAATCATAGCTAAACAAACAGATACGAAGGTAGTTCCTATCAATCCGCTTTCTTACGATTGGGAAGAAGAGATGTTGAACATTGCCAGGGAACTGGTCGTTAAGAAGTAATCGGAGACTGTAAAATAGAGTAAAGAAATGAGTACGCCCCTTATCGAAATAAAAAATCTCAGCGCTGGTTATGATAGCCGTACAGTGCTGCGTAATGTAAACCTCACCGTTTACGACCGGGATTTTCTGGGTATCATCGGCCCCAACGGTGGTGGAAAAACAACGCTCATCAAGTGTATTCTCGGCCTGCTGAAACCTACAGCAGGAGAAATTTTATATAGTGATAAGCGATTCGTGACAAGTGACAAGCAGGGAAGCGCAGCGCAACGCCCGGCACTGACAGCCAATCGCTCCGTTCTAAAAATGGGGTATTTACCCCAATACAATAGCATTGACCGTAAATTTCCTATAACAGTGGAAGAAGTGATTCTTTCAGGACTCAGTTCACAAAAGTCACTGATTTCACGCTTCACTGCGACGCATCGGGAAAAAGCCCGGCAAGTGATTGCCCGCATGGGATTGGAAGGTCTGGAAAAACGTGCTATCGGTGCATTGAGTGGCGGACAATTACAACGTGCCCTACTAGGACGTGCCATCATTTCCGATCCTGCACTTGTTGTCCTCGACGAGCCCAGTACGTATATAGACAAGCGCTTCGAAGCCCGGCTTTACGAATTGCTGGCTGAGATTAACCATGATTGCGCTATCATTCTTGTCAGCCATGACATCGGCACAGTGTTGCAACAGGTGAAATCCATCGCCTGCGTGAATGAGACGCTAGATTACCATCCCGATACGGGTGTAAGCGAAGAATGGCTGGAACGGAACTTCAATTGCCCGATAGAACTGCTGGGACATGGAGCTCTGCCGCATCGCATATTGGCGGAACATAAGCACGGAGATGAATGTGGATGTTGTAACTGCAAACATTGAAAAAGCAGGAAAGAATACAAATCATTACCAGAACAAGTACAAAAATAGTGTTTTGCACATATTTCAAACAAAGTTATACATAGATGTATTATACATGAATGTATAATTTGTATATTTATCTTTGGAATCAAGCCTTGAATTATGCTCATTATGGATAAGAAATGGAGCAAATGATTAAGCGGTACTATCAAAAGCGAACTGATAAATCATCATTTCATTCCTATCCGCACAGAAATGAACTAAAGATCGCTGATGGTTTTTTATTAATTTACTGATAATCAATAAATAGCATTTACCGACTGTTTATTGTAAAATGTAAAAGCATTTACCGCCGTATGTAACGGCTTTTACTCCTTATTGTAACGACCTTTACCGCGGCATGTAACGGTCTTTACCGCGGTATGTAAATGGAGTTACCGTGTGGAGTGAACAAAGTTACCATTTGGGGTAAACTGAATTTTCATGAAACTTTTATCTACCAAAAATCAATGTATATCTTTTAACCTATCCTAATAAATATGCATTACTTCCACAGTTTTAGCAGTTAAATCACTATATTTGCGCCCGTATACGCTAAAATACAGAGATATAACTTAAAAACATAACGAATTATTTCCGAATGAAACAGTACAGAACCATAAACAACCTCGTAGGTTGGATTACTTTCATCATTGCAGCCACGGTCTACTGCATGACTATAGAACCGACTGCAAGCTTTTGGGACTGCCCGGAGTTTATCACTACCGGCTACAAACTGGAAGTAGGACACCCACCCGGAGCACCTTTCTTCATGCTGGTAGCCAACCTCTTTTCACAATTTGCTTCAGATCCGAGCACCGTTGCTAAAATGGTGAATTATATGAGTGCACTGATGAGTGGCGCTTGTATTCTGTTCCTGTTCTGGAGCATCACGCATCTGGTACGCAAACTTGTGGCTACAGATGAAAATAATATTACTAAAGGACAGTTGATTACCATCATGGGTAGCGGCCTGGTAGGTGCACTGGCATATACATTCAGTGATACTTTCTGGTTCAGTGCCGTTGAAGGTGAAGTTTATGCATTCTCTTCTCTCTTCACAGCCGTTGTATTCTGGCTGATACTGAAATGGGAAGATGTGGCTAACGAACCGCACAGCGACCGTTGGCTTATCTTGATCGCATATCTGACCGGATTGAGTATTGGTGTACACTTGCTGAACTTGCTTTGTTTACCCGCCATCGTACTGGTTTACTACTACAAAAAAGTGCCAAACGCAAATGCCAAAGGCTCATTGCTGGCATTGCTTGCTTCCGGCATTTTAGTGGCTGTCGTACTCTATGGTATGGTACCGGGTATTGTAAAAGTAGGCGGCTGGTTCGAACTGTTCTTCGTAAATACGTTAGGAATGTCCTTCAACAGTGGTGTAATGGTTTATATCATTGTGCTGGCAGGCTCCATTATCTGGGGTATATACGAAAGCTACACGGAGAAAAACAAGATGCGCATGGCCATCTCCTTCGTGTTGACTATCGCCCTGTTGGGTATCCCATTCTACGGACACGGAACAAGTGCTGTAGTAATAGGTATTATAGTTATCGCTTTCCTGTTCTTCTATCTCAGCCCGAAGATGCAGGCAAGCATGAAAGAGAAATATCGCATTTCCGCGCGTACGCTGAACACATCATTGCTTTGTACAATGATGATCGTCATCGGATATTCTTCTTATGCCATCATCGTGATCCGCTCTACAGCCAATACGCCGATGGACCAGAACTCACCTGAAGATATCTTCACGCTGGGTGAATATCTGGGACGCGAACAATACGGAACCCGTCCGTTGTTCTACGGACAAGCATTCTCTTCTAAAGTTGCCCTCGATGTAAAAGACGGTTATTGCGAACCACGCGTTTCATACAGTGGTACCAAATTTATCCGCAAAGAAAAAGCTACGCCCGATGAAAAGGATAGCTATATCGAAATTCCCGGACGTATCGAATACGAATATGCTCAGAACATGCTTTTCCCGCGCATGTACAGCAGTCAGCACGCCAGGGAATATCAAGCTTGGGTAGACATAAAAGGTAATGACATTCCTTACGACCAATGCGGACAAATGGTGATGGTGAATATGCCTACACAGTGGGAAAATATCAAGTTCTTCTTCACCTATCAGCTCAACTGGATGTATTGGCGCTATTTCATGTGGAACTTCGCCGGACGCCAGAACGATCTGCAGGGTAGTGGAGAAATAGAACATGGCAACTGGATCACAGGAATTTCGTTCATCGATAACTTCCTGGTAGGCGACCAAAGCCTGTTGCCACAAGAGTTGCAAAACAATAAGGGACACAACGTCTTCTACTGTCTGCCTTTGTTGCTCGGTATCATTGGCCTGTTATGGCAGGCATACCGTGGACAAAAGGGCATCCAGCAATTCTGGGTGGTGTTCTTCCTATTCTTTATGACGGGTATCGCCATTGTGCTCTACCTGAACCAGACACCGAGTCAGCCGCGTGAACGTGACTATGCATATGCCGGGTCGTTCTATGCCTTTGCCATCTGGATAGGTATGGGTGTGGCAGGTATTGTCCGTCTGTTGCAGCATTATGCCAAGATGAAAGAACTTCCCGCCGCAACGCTGGTATCTGTTGTCTGCCTGCTTGTCCCCATACAGATGGCAAGCCAGACATGGGATGACCACGATCGCAGCGACCGCTATCTGGCACGTGACTTTGGTCAGAACTACCTGATGTCTCTGCAAGAAACCGGTAATCCGATTATCTTCACCAACGGTGATAACGATACATTCCCCTTATGGTACAATCAGGAGACAGAAGGTTTCCGTACAGATGCACGTACCTGTAACCTCAGCTACTTGCAAACGGACTGGTACATCGATCAGATGAAACGTCCTGCCTACGACTCTCCGTCACTGCCCATCACTTGGGACCGTATGGAGTATGTAGAAGGAACTAACGAATACATCCCTGTACAGCCTGATTATAAAAAGAGCATCGACGCCCTCTATGCTGAGGCTGAAAAGCAGGCACTGAACGGTAACCCTGAAGCATTGGTAAATGTGAAGAAAGAATTCGGAGAAAATCCGTACGAACTTCAGAACATCCTGAAATACTGGGTACGCAGCAAGAATGATGACCTTAAGGTGATTCCTACAGACAGCATCATGATGAAGGTGGACAAGGAAGCTGTACGCCGCAGTGGTATGATGATACCGGGTGACAGTATCCCCGACTATATGCACATTTCACTGAAAGGTAAACGTGCCCTCTATAAGAGCGAACTGATGATGCTTGAAATGCTGGCTGAAGCCAATTGGGAACGTCCTATCTATATGGCAGTCAGCGTAGGTACGGAAAACCACCTTGGCATGGGCAACCACTTCGTCCAGGAAGGTCTGACTTACCGCTTCACTCCGTTTGATACTGAAAAAACAGGTGTCAAGTTGGATAGCGAAAAAATGTACGACAACCTGATGAACAAGTTCAAATTCGGTGGAATTGATAAGGAAGGTATCTATATTGATGAGAATGCTATGCGTATGTGTTATTCTCATCGTCGTATCTTCTCACAACTCATTGGCCAGTTGATACGCGAAGGCAAGACGGATAAGGCTAAAGCAGCCTTGGAGTACGCCGAGAAGATGATTCCTGCCTATAACGTACCTTATGACTGGCAAAATGGTGCTATGCAAATGGCAGAAGCATACTATCAGTTGGGTGAAAAAGAGAAAGGCGACAACATCATGAAGGCACTTGCCGATAAAGCTGTGGAATACCTCACATGGTATCTGAGCCTGGATGACCAACGCTTTGCAATGTCCAGCCATGAAGTTGTTGACTATCAATTGCCTATCCTCAGCACAGAAGTTAAGCTCATGCAGAAGTATAACTCAGAATTGGCTCCCGTATACGACAGCAAGCTGAACGAGCTATATCAAATGTGTGTTGACCGGATGAAATAAAGTTATTAGCAGATAGTGATTAGTGATTAGCGACTGTAGCCCCCACTGCTAATCGCTAATCACTAATCATATAAATCCCTAACTACTAACCGCTAACTACTAATAATCGTGTTTATAGAACAACCTCCTGAGTTTGTCCGAAAGTTATATCCCGGTGCCATCTGGCGAATGGATCCGAACGAAAAAGCCGTCTACCTGACTTTTGATGATGGCCCTATTCCCGAAGTAACCCCTTGGGTACTTGAATTATTGGATAAACACAATATTAAAGCCACCTTCTTCATGGTGGGAGACAATATACGTAAGCATCCTGATGTATTTCAGATGGTAATAGACCGAGGGCACCGCATTGGCAACCACACTTTCAACCATATTCGCGGATTTGAGTATTTGTCTGATAATTACCTTGCCAATACAGACAAAGCAAACGAACTGATGAAAACAGACCTCTTCCGCCCGCCACACGGGCATATGCGTTGGGGACAATATTTCGTATTAAAAAGACGCTATAAAATTGTAATGTGGGATTTAGTAACCCGTGATTACAGTAAGAAGTTACGTGGTCCGCAAGTACTTGCCAATGTGATGAGATATGCAAGAAATGGCTCTATTATCACTTTCCATGATTCATTAAAATCCTGGAATAACGGAAACCTGCAATATGCATTGCCACGGGCACTTGATTTTCTGGAAGAAGAAGGGTACGAGTTTAAGTTATTGTAATCCTAATTACATAGTTATATAAAAAAATGCCCTCCGAATAGAAAATATTCAGAGGGCATTTTTATTCTATACAGTATCGATTACTTAATTGTCACCGTCAACGGATTGCGTACTTGCTGAGCATAATTTGCCATATATGCATTCCATGCTTCCGGAGTCTTGATGTCAGCCTTATCCCAAGCTGCACCCCAGTAGTAAACATATTCTGAACCCGGCTCGTAATCGCTGATAGCCAGTACATGACCATCGGCACCACCGCGCAGTTCATTCTTCTCCTTTTCAGGGAAAAGCAACGATTTAGCTTCTTTTACAGTAGCCGGGAAAGCAGCACCTACGAAGATCTTACCATTGTTATTATTCACATTATCCGTAGGATCTACATAAGTGATATAACCGTTAGCAGCATCAGCTACTACAGCACCATCCGGTTCGTGCAATACGATACCAGCAACTACCGGAGTAGTTTCTTTCAGGTTATCATAAACCACAACTGTTTTATTCAAATGAGAACCTGCATCCAACGTGATAACACGTGTTTCAACTACTGTAGAGTCTCCCTTGATGTTCAGCGGATTATAAACCAGCTTCACAGTGAAACGCAGCGGACCATTGTCCAGAATATCCTGTGTTGCATAGCAATAAGGATATACGATTTCACCATCGGGCATCAGAGCAGCAGTACCACCACCCAGTGTAGGACCTACTTTATAACAGTCCAAGCCGTTTCCATGATCTACGTGATAAGAAACTGATTTATACAATTCCTGTGCAGCTTTCGGGTCAGTCTTCTTCAGTTCAGCAATCTTAGCTTTGGTCTCCGGGTTCAATTCGCTTGCATAACGAGCTTCTACAACAGGTTCAGTAGTATTGTACTTTGTCCAAACATCATAACCGAAAGCACGTTCACCACTCTTTTGCAAAGCAGGGCCATAGGTACGGAAAGCAACCAGGTCGTTTTCCCATGCTACATCGTCCACACGTTCAGGATAATATCTACCACAAGCCTTTACAGCGAAATTCTCAGGTGTTCCTGCCTGGATAGTATAGACAGCTGTACCATTCGCAGCTACGCTTGCAGGGAAAATTACTTTTTCATCGTAAGTAATCTGATAGGGGACTTGTTGTCCGTCAGCATTCAGAACCACAATCTGAGCTGTGTCAGCCAGTTTCAGTTGGTTAGAGATGTCACTCATAGCCACTTCAACCATTTCATTGGAACGCTCCATTGCTAAAGGATTACTTACCGTTACAGTAACCACATCCTTAGTGTTGGTGCAGGCAAAACATACAAATGCTGTTGCCAGTAAAAGGAATAACTTTTTCATATTGCTTAATCAATTGATAATTGAAAACGGATAATGAAGATATAGATAATGGGAAAAATGGATAACTGACAGCATCAATTATCCATTTCCCATTATCTATTCATATACTTATTTAGGCTGTTTGCCAATGTAAGCCAAGATACCACCGTCAACGTAGAGTACGTGACCGTTTACGAAGTCAGAAGCGTCGGAAGCCAGGAATACGGCAGGACCCATCAAATCTTCAGGAGTACCCCAACGTGCAGCCGGAGTCTTAGCAACGATAAATGCATCAAACGGGTGACGAGAACCATCAGCTTGCGGTTCGCGAAGCGGTGCAGTCTGCGGAGTAGCAATGTAACCCGGACCGATACCATTACACTGGATGTTATATTCACCGTATTCAGAAGCGATGTTACGAGTCAGCATCTTCAAGCCACCCTTAGCAGCAGCATAAGCAGATACAGTTTCACGGCCCAACTCACTCATCATAGAGCAGATGTTGATAATCTTGCCGTGACCTTTCTTTATCATAGAAGGAATAACGGCTTTTGATACGATAAACGGAGCATTCAAGTCTACATCGATCACCTGACGGAATTCAGCAGCAGACATTTCGTGCATCGGAATACGCTTGATGATACCTGCATTGTTTACCAGAATATCAATCACGCCCACTTCTTTCTCAATCTGGGCAACCATAGCATTCACCTGCTCTTCATTCGTTACGTCGCATACATAACCTTTAGCGTCGATACCTTCAGCTTTGTAAGCAGCCAAACCTTTGTCTACTAATTCTTGTTTAATGTCGTTGAACACGATTTTGGCACCGGCTTGTGCGTAAGCAGTTGCCAAAGCGAAACCAATTCCATAAGAAGCACCGGTTACAAGTGCTACTTTGCCTTCTAATGAAAAGTTTACCATAATTTATTTACTTAGGTTTAATAGTTATTTGTTTCTAATTTACGATTCAGAGTCGTGATTTACTCAATATATTACTTCAGGTCGGTAATCAAAGAGAAATCCTGATCTCCATAATCCAGGTTTTCACCGCCCATACCCCAAATAAAGGTATAGTTGTGAGTAGCGGCAGCAGAGTGAATAGACCATTCAGGAGACAATACAGCCTGATCGCCCTTCATCCATACATGGCGAGTTTCATCAACTTCACCCATGAAATGGCAAACTGCATGGTCTTCGGGCACTTCAAAATAGAAATAAGCTTCCATACGACGGCTATGAACGTGTGCCGGCATTGTATTCCATACACTACCCGGAGCAAGTTCTGTCATACCCATCTGTAACTGACAGGTCGGCAATACCTGATTAACCAACATCTTATTAATATTACGGTGGTTGGAACCTTCCAAGCTACCCATTTCAGCAACTACTGCATCAGCTTTCGTCACTTTCTTATCAGGATAGTTACGGTGAGCAGTCAGTGAGTTGAAATAGAATTTAGCAGGATTCTTTTCGTCCTTGCTTTCAAAGGTCACTTCACGGTCACCTGAGCCCAAATAAAGAGCTTCTTTATAATTCAATTCGAATACAGCGTCTCCGGCTTTTACTACACCAGGACCACCTACGTTATAGATACCCATTTCACGACGAGTCAGGAAGAACGGAGCTTTCAGCGGATCGATAGCTTCCAGCTTCAACACTTCGCCTACCGGCATTGCACCACCCACAACCATACGGTCGTACATGGAATATACCATATTTACTTCGTTAGCAGAAAATACTTTCTCAATGAGGAAATCACGACGGATGCGTTTGGTATCGTAACTTTTTGCATCTTCGGGATGCGCTGCATAGCGAATTTCATAGTTCGTTTTCATAATCCTATTACGTTTTAAAGTTTATAATAATCGGTTATTGGCATACTTCGTTTACGTACACGATGCAAATGTAGCAAAAGAAAACGGAGAAACATTGTGTTTTTGTCCCAATTATGTAGTATTATTGTTCAAATGGATAAAAATAGGAAATCTTTAACAGAAAATAATACAATAGAGAGAGCCATCAGAGTAATTCTAAATAAAAAGGAGATGTGTCAAAACTAAGGCACATCTCCTTTTTTTTATATTTAAATGTTTTTTTTCTCTATGCGACTCTTTTTTCACTAATTTGGTAATAAGCGGCTATATTCCTCGTATATTGCGTCATAATTGTTCTGATAAGAATACATATAA
>ERZ1026940.264-NODE-264-length-19958-cov-5.895996_pt1 | contig 19958 bp, 10 predicted proteins | sample MGYA00519306_ERZ1026940 | MGnify/ENA primary metagenome ERZ1026940 (study PRJEB26926, sample SAMN06164613) | human gut metagenome | biome: ENVO:00009003; feature: ENVO:2100002; material: ENVO:00002003 | host: Homo sapiens | place: USA | collected 2012 ...
ATTACGGTCTGTACCTGCTGGACTATCTCCGCACGAACAAGTTTGAACAGGCTGATGACACTGCTTTCATACGGGAACGCGCCGACCGTGCCGCTGAAACGTATGAAAAGGCTCGGCTCGAAGGCTATCCCGCCGACGGTGCGCAGGAACTGGCGATGAAGGTGCTTACGGAGGGGCTTCGCTACTCCAAGTACGCCATCCTGCGCGAAGTCGTAGAGAACGAGTTTGCCGACGACGTGCCGGAAGCGGAGCGTGAATCCTTTACCCGAAAACTGCTGCCGCTTGTCGGAAACGTATTCTCCATTTATGACCTTTCGGATGACAATTTCGCCCTGTCGCCCGAATATGACCTGCTCTACACGGAGCTGACGGGGGCTGTCGTCCTTTATATAGAGGAATATGGCGTTTAACCGCAAACAAAAGTTGCGGGACAATATTGAGGCGATACGGACGGCATTTGTCCTTGACAAGGAACAACGCATCCCCACCGCACGCGAAAGGCTCTTGTTGGAGCGTTATTGTGGTTTCGGTGGACTGAAGTGCATACTGAATCCAGCAAAGGAACTGACGGATACCGTCCATTGGGCGAAATCCGACCTCGAACTGTTTGCCCCGACCGTGGAACTGCACAAGTTACTACGGGAGAATACAAAAGACGATACGGAGTATAAACGGTACATGGATGCCATGAAGCAATCCGTTCTGACCGCTTTCTATACTCCGCCAGAGATAACAGGCACTATTGCGGACGTGCTGCATGAACACGGCATACGCCCCGACCGGGTACTGGAACCGTCGGCAGGTGTTGGCGCATTTGTGGATGCCGTATTAGAGAACAAGCCGGACGCGGACATCATGGCTTTTGAGAAAGACCTGATGACGGGCAAGATACTGAAGCACCTGCATCCCGGACAGAAAGTAAGGGTACAGGGCTTCGAGAAGATAGAAAAGCCGTTCATGAACCATTTTGATGTGGCTGTCTCCAATATACCGTTTGGCGATGTGGCGGTGTTCGACCCGGAATTTTCGGGCAGCAAGGATCCTGCAAGGCGCTCGGTGGCACGGACGATACACAATTACTTTTTCTTGAAAAGCCTTGACGCGGTGCGTGAAGGCGGAATCGTGGCGTTCATCACCTCGCAGGGGGTACTGGATGCCCCGACCAACGCGCCCATACGCGAGTATATGATGAACCATGCCAATCTTGTGGGCGTTGCCCGTCTGCCGAACAACCTCTTTACGGAAAATGCGGGTACGGAGGTGGGCAGTGATTTGATTATCCTGCAAAAGAACAGCGGAAAGAACGGTGAACTGTATTACAACGAAAAACTCTTCGTGCAGACCGAACAGACCCCTATCGGCACTTCCGTAAATGGGTATGTATGGAGCATCGGCTCGCTTTCACACACGGATTTAATCAGAAGTACCGACCCATACGGGAAACCAGCCTATAAACTCCTGCACCGTGGGGACATCGCACAACTGGCGGAAGACTTGCGGGAGCATCTGAAAATAGAACTGCAACAACTTGACAGGAAACTGTATGAGAAACACAGCCTGCATCCGACAAAGGAGGAAAGCACGGCTGCGGAAGTGCAACCTGCTCCGAAAACAGAAAAGGTATCACCTTCTGTAATAGCCCCCGTTTCTGTAATTGAGCCTGTCAAGGGAGTGGAGAAGCCGCAGGCACAGCCCATAGAGGAAAAGCCGGAGATTGAGCCGCGCCAACCCAATCATTCGTCAGCCGTGCAGCTTACCCTGCTCGACCTTTGGGGTATGCCCATAGAGGAACCGTTAAAAAAGAAAAAGGCAGCGAAAAAGGAAAGCAAGCCGAAGCCTATGCCGTCCACGCCTAAACCGCAGGTCAAAGTTACTCCACCCGTTGAAGCCGCCAAGCCGGTAAACGGTAATAAGGAAGAAAAGCCGGAAAATGCCGAAAAGCCAAACGACCCGGACGACATTTACGCCACTCTGGATTGGGAAACCAATCCTCCCATTAACGGCTTCTATGAGACAATGATGAGCCTGACAGCGGAACGGCGCAAGGCCCTACGGCTTGAGGCAGAACGGCACAGGCAGGAACAACTGAAAAAGATGGGTATCAAAGACACGTTGAACCCTGCTTTTGCGCCTTCTTCGGACAATATGGATAAAAAGCCGGAACAAACGGAAGAAATAAAGCAACCTGAAACACTGGCAGAAGTTGTGCCTACTTCCGAAACGGTTGCCACTTCCCTGTTCCCGGAACTTGAAACGGAAAAGCCGAAGGAGAAAGTCATGGACCTTTCTCCCCGTCCGTTCAACGGCCTGCTGGAGCCACACCACCGTGACGGCTCGATGGTGCTGGATGCTTCACGCAATCTCGGTTACCTGAAAGACCTCACGCCTTACGGTGCGACCTTCCAACCGCTCGACCTCCGTGGCTATCAAAAAGAGAAAGCGATGCTGTATATATCGCTCCGTGACGCTTACGAACGTCTGTATAGCCACGAGACGGAGAACCATACGGAACACAAACCGCAGCGCGGGTATCTCAACACCTACTACGATGAGTTTGTCATGCGTTACGGTAACCTCAACGCCAGACAGAACGTGAAACTGGTGATGATGGATGCCGGAGGGCGCGACATCCTTTCGCTGGAACGTGCGGAGGACGGCAAGTTTGTCAAGGCGGACATCTTCGACCGTCCCGTTTCCTTCTCGGTGGAGAGCCGTGTCAATGCAGGCTCTCCCGAAGAAGCCTTGTCCGCATCGCTCAACAAGTTCGGCACGGTCAATCTCGGCTATATGCGGGAGATAACCGACACCACGGAAGAGGAACTGCTTGGTGCCCTCAAGGGGCGCATCTTCTACAACCCGCTCGTAACCGGTTACGAAATCAAAGACCGCTTCATCGCGGGGAACGTGATAGAGAAGGCGGAACGCATAGAGGGCTGGATGGAGGACAATCCCGAAAGTGAGCGGATGCCGGAGGTGAAACAGGCGTGGGAGGCATTGAAGGAGGCCGAACCGCAGCGCATCGCCTTTGAAGACCTCGACTTCAATTTCGGGGAACGCTGGATTCCCACGGGTGTGTATGCCGCCTACATGAGCCACCTTTTCGACACGGACGTGAAAATAGCCTACTCCGCAAGCATGGACGAGTTTTCCGTGGCGTGCGGCTACCGCACCATGAAGATCACGGACGAGTTTTTAGTAAAGGGCTATTACCGGAACTATGACGGTATGCACCTGTTGAAGCACGCCCTGCACAACACCTGCCCCGACATGATGAAAAGTATCGGCAAGGACGAGAACGGCAACGACATCAAGGTACGCGACAGCGAGGGCATACAGCTCGCCAACGCGAAGATAGACGAAATCCGTAACGGGTTCTCCGAATGGTTGGAAGAACAGTCGCCGCAGTTCAAGGAACGGCTCACGACGATGTATAACCGCAAGTTCAACTGTTTCGTGCGCCCGAAGTATGACGGCTCGCACCAGACTTTTCCCGACCTCAACCTGAAAGGGCTGGCAAGCCGGGGAATCAAGAGCGTTTACCCGTCGCAGAAGGATTGCGTCTGGATGCTGAAACAGAACGGCGGCGGGATCTGCGACCACGAGGTGGGAACCGGCAAGACGCTGATAATGTGCATAGCGGCACATGAGATGAAGCGTCTGAACTTGGCGCACAAGCCGATGATTATCGGGCTGAAAGCGAATGTGGCGGAGATTGCCGCCACCTATCAGGCGGCCTATCCTAACGCCCGCATCCTCTACGCTTCTGAAAAGGACTTTTCGACCGCCAACCGTGTGCGTTTCTTCAACAACATCAAGAACAACGACTATGATTGCGTCATCATGTCGCACGACCAGTTCGGGAAGATACCGCAGTCGCCGGAGTTGCAGCAGCGCATCCTGCAGGCGGAGCTTGACACGGTGGAGGAAAATCTCGAAGTCTTGCGACAGCAGGGCAAGAACGTGTCGCGGGCGATGCTGAAAGGGCTGGAGAAGCGCAAGCACAACCTTGTGGCGAAGCTGGAGAAGGTGGAACACGCCATCAAGTCCCGCACGGATGATGTGGTGGACTTCAAGCAGATGGGCATCGACCACATCTTCATTGACGAGAGTCACCAGTTCAAGAACTTGACTTTCAACACCCGTCATGACCGTGTGGCGGGATTGGGAAACTCGGAAGGAAGCCAGAAGGCCCTGAATATGCTCTTTGCCATCCGTACCATACAGGAACGCACGGGCAAGGACTTGGGGGCTACGTTCCTTTCGGGCACGACCATTTCCAACAGTCTGACGGAACTGTACCTGCTCTTCAAATACCTGCGCCCCAACGAACTGGAACGGCAGGACATCCGCTGTTTCGATGCTTGGGCTGCCATCTTCGCCAAAAAGACGACCGATTTTGAGTTCAACGTAACGAACAATATCGTTCAGAAGGAGCGTTTTCGCTATTTCATCAAGGTGCCGGAGCTTGCCGCCTTCTACAACGAGATTACCGACTACCGCACGGCGGAGGATGTAGGTGTGGACAGACCAAACAAGAATGAGATACTGCACCACATACCGCCCACACCGGAGCAGGAGGACTTCATACAGAAGCTGATGCAGTTTGCCAAAACCGGCGATGCCACTCTGCTTGGCAGGTTACCCCTGTCGGAAACGGAGGAAAAGGCGAAGATGCTCATCGCCACCGACTACGCGAGAAAGATGGCTCTTGATATGCGCATGATAGACCCGAACTACGAGGACCATCCCGACAACAAGGCAAGCCATTGTGCCAAGATGATTGCAGAGTATTACCACAAGTACGAGGCGCACAAGGGTACGCAGTTCGTATTCTCCGACTTGGGGACATACCAGCCAGGGGAAGGATGGAACGTGTACAGCGAGATAAAACGCAAGTTGGTGGAGGATTACGGCATACCGGCAAGTGAGGTGCGCTTCATTCAGGAGTGTAAGACGGATAAGGCTCGTAAGGCGGTGATAGATGCCATGAACGCCGGGACGGTACGCGTGCTGTTCGGCTCCACAAGTATGCTCGGAACGGGCGTGAATGCGCAGAAAAGATGTGTCGCCATCCATCACCTTGATACACCGTGGCGACCGTCCGACCTGCAACAGCGTGACGGACGGGGTGTTAGAGCCGGGAACGAGATTGCCAAGCATTTTGCCGAGAACAACGTGGATGTCATCATCTACGCGGTGGAAAAGTCGCTGGACAGCTACAAGTTCAATCTGCTGCACTGCAAGCAGACGTTCATATCGCAGCTCAAAAGCGGAGCGATGGGCGCACGTACCATCGACGAGGGAGCAATGGACGAAAAATCGGGTATGAACTTCTCGGAGTATATGGCGTTGCTCTCCGGCAATACCGACCTTTTGGATAAGGCGAAATTAGAGAAGCGTATCGCCTCGCTCGAAGGGGAACGCAAATCGTTCAACAAGGGCAAGCGCGATTCGGAGTTCAAGCTGGAATCCAAGACGGGAGAACTGCGCAACAACACGGCTTTCATCGAAGCCATGACGGAAGACTGGAACCGTTTTCTTTCCGTTGTGCAGACTGATAAGGAAAGCAGCCGCCTTAATCTTGTTAAGGTGGACGGCGTGGATTCAACGGATGAGAAGGTCATCGGTAAGCGTTTGCAGGAAATCGCCAAGAACGCCACGACTGGTGGACTGTACAAGGCTGTCGGGGAACTTTACGGCTTTCCGATAAAGGTGGTCAGCGAGAGGACACTCAAAGAAGGTCTGGAGTTCACCGACAACCGCTTCGTGGTGGAGGGGAACTACAAGTACACCTACAACAACGGGCATCTGGCGATGGCAGACCCGATTGCTGCCGCACGAAACTTTCTGAACGCATTGGAGAGGATTCCGACCATCATCGACCAGTACAAGTCTAAGAACGAAGTGCTGGAAAAGGAGATTCCGCAGTTGCAGGAGATAGCGGGCAAGGTGTGGAAGAAGGAGGACGAGCTGAAACAGCTTAAGTCCGAACTCGCCGCACTGGACCGCAAGATACAGCTTGAGCTGGCTCCTCCGGAGCAGGAAAACACGGAAGAGAACCGGCAAGGCAACGAGAAAAAACAGACGGAACAACAGCCGGAAAGCCCGCACGTGGACTTTGTACGCAGTCATTTAATTATAGGGAGACCCGGTTTATCGGAATCCAAAGGTGTAAAACTTTAATATCGAAGTCTTGACAGAAAAAGCCAGTGGTTGAATTTTTCACCACTGGCTTTAATTCTAATAATTTTTCAATCTAATATGACCGAATCTATAACGTTAAATCATAGATTATGTGTCTATTTGTGAAGAAAAAGACGTAACTTTGTATCAAAATCAAATAAGCATAACAATGGAGCCATCTATATACAGTTTTTCACTTTATACCGCACTGCCGTTGATGTTATTCTTCGGCTTTTATTTTTTGTTTGCAAAGACTCCTGAAAAGAAAATTTTCAAGAATTATCTCCGCTCCCGACAGATTATGGGTATAGCTATGCTGCTGCTTTCGGCAAATTATTCGGTACATTTCTTCTTTGGTATCCGATTCAAAAATGCGGATTCTGCCATATTGATGAACATGTCCACATACTTCCTGTGCTATTCTCTGTTCAGTTCGGCATTGATAATGTTGCTTGATCGTTTTTACATTACCAAACGGCGTGTGTGGACACATATCATTTCATGGATTATATTTTCAACTCTTTCCGGAGTTGTGTTGTTCCTGTTGCCAAGCGGAATCATGCAAAAAATCTCTTTATTTGCTTTAGCTGTCTGGTTAATCGTTTTTGGAGTCGTTTTAGCTCGCAGAGTCATAATTGCATATCGTAGAGCCATTCGGATTTTCAATGAAACTCAGGCGGATGATATAGGCACATATATCGAATGGCTTTCCATATTCACTTATTGGGCTGTTATCTTCGGTGTCGGATGCGGATTGCTGACATTTCTGCCAGACAAATATGTTTTTATCTGGATTTTGTCGTCAATACCGTTCTACAGCTATCTTTTCTACAGCTATCAGAACTACCTGCTGTTCTATGAACAGGTGGAAAATGCTTTTGAGCAAGATATACAGTCTGAAGAAGAACTTCTGACAGATACAGAAACAGAACCTAAAATAGTTTCTGAGAAAGAAGTTCCAGTGTCCTATACAGAAATTATAGAGAAAGTGGCCAACTGGATAAAGACAGACGGCTATGTCCAGCAGGGACTTACCATAAAAGAACTGTCCGAAATACTTCATACGAACCGTACCTATCTTTCCGCTTATATCAAGACTACGTATAAAATGACATTCCGCGAATGGATAACCGGTCTCCGGTTGGAGTATGCGAAAAACATACTGAAGGAGCATCCGGAAATCAATATACAGAAGCTGGCTGAGTCTTCCGGTTTTCTTTCCCGCAGTAACTTTATCAAATCATTTACAGAGAAGGAAGGATGTACGCCTGGCAAGTGGAAAAAAGCAAATCTGGAATAATTTGTGTGGTAAAAAGCCGATGAAAAAGGTCTCAGAAGCTCATTTTCAAAAAGTGCTCAAGCGACAAAAAAGTGCTAATTCGACAAAAAAAGTGCTCAAACGACAATTTGAAAAGTGCTCAAACGACAATTTTTATAAAACGCTGTGTTTTAGCAAAAAAAGTTTTTGTAATATTTTGGGCGCTGAATGGCATTTATTACCTTTGGAGATGACAAAGATAATGAATTCAAGTTTATATGAGCAGAAAAATCACTTTTCTTACCTTGTTTCTGTGGCTGATGACGGTAACTTTTCCTGTCATTGCGCAGCAGAAAGCAGACACGACCTACACCTTCCGGTTCGTTCCGCAGAAGGACATGTTCTACGTGCCTTGGAATGGCAATGACACGGAACTTGCCCGTCTGTTGGAATGTATCGAAAACAACAAAACCACAATTCTTGACGGCAGGCTGCCGCTATTGGTTGACGGCTACTGTAATTCACTGGGCAGTGAAGCCGAGAACCTTGCCACGGCGAAGATCCGTGCCAACCGTGTGAAATCCGAACTGATTATCCGTGCGGAAATAAAAGAGGAGAATTTCATTACCCGCAACCATGCGACTGAGGGTGATTTTGTCACCGTGCGCCTGACGGTACCGGTAAAGGGAACTGCCGCGACGGATGCGGAAGCACGACGCAAGGCGGAAACCGAACGACTGGAAGCCGAGAAGCGTGCCGAACAGGAACGGCTTGCCGAAGAGCAGCGCAAGGCGGAAGAAGCCCGACTTGCCGCTGAAAAGGCAGAAGCCGAGAAAGCCGCTCAACAAAATACACTTGCCGACACGCCGTCGGAAACCAAAATCACAACTGATTATCATCTCTCCCTGCGTGCCAACCTGCTGCGCTGGGCTACCCTGACACCAGATCTTGGCGTGGAATGGCGCATCTGCCCATCGTGGGGCATTGCCGTAAACGGCTCGTGGACTTCTTGGAGTTGGAATGACAAAGACCGTCGCTATGCACTCTGGGAAGTGGCTCCGGAAGTACGTTACTATATGGGTGAGAAGAAAGCCTGGTATCTGGGCGCGATGTTCAAGGCCGGACAGTTCAACTACAAGTTCTCCGAAGCAGGCAAGCAGGGCGACCTGATGGGTGGCGGCATCACCGCCGGCTATCAGCTGCGGCTGAACAAGGCACTGGCTCTTGATTTCAACCTCGGCTTGGGCTACCTGAATGCCGATTCCGAAAAATATGAAGTCATCGACGGTGTACGTGTACGCCGCGGCAACGAAACAAAAGATTGGTGGGGCCCCATCAATGCCGGTGTGACATTGGTATGGAAGTTATTCTAACACGGAGGAATAGAATATGAAAGCAAGACAATATATAAATATGATGGGAATGGCAGCCGCCGTGCTGCTCTCTTCCTGCGTGAAGGACACGCTCTATGACACGCCACACCCCGACAGCGGGAAGATTGCGGTGACAGCCGACTGGTCGGCCCGCGGTGAGGGTATCGACATACCTGCCACGTGGACGGTCACCATGGGCGACTATACGGGTACGGAAACTTCCGCCACCCATGCCCCCGACCATCTGTTTGCTCCAGGCAGCTACACCCTTGCGGTGTGGAACCCAGCTGAAGGAATCACGGTAAATGGTACCACCGCCACCATTGCCGCAGCCACGGGAAACCGGGCAGGCACGGATGCCTTTGTAAACAATGCCCCGGGATGGTTCTTCACCTATACGAAACAGGTGAGCATCGAGAAAGACAAGGACTATCCGCTGACCGCCGCAATGAAGCAGCAGGTACGCGAACTGACACTTATCATCAAACCGACGGGTGATGCCGCCGGACGCATCACGGAGATTGTTGCCCATCTGACGGGTGCAGCCGGAACACTCGACTTCGCTACCGATACCTACGGAGCCGCTTCAAACGTCGTGCTGCCCTTCACCAAGATTACCGAAGGTGACGATGCCGGCAAGTGGAAAGCCACGGTGCGGCTGCTGGGTGTGACCGGCACGGAACAACTGCTGACGGGTGAAATCCGCTATGCTGACGGCAACCCGAGCCCCACCACGCTGAAAAGCGACCTCACGGAAGCCCTCAAGGATTTCAACACCGGAAAGGGCGAATCGCTGACCCTCGGCGGAACGCTGGTTGAGACTCCCGAAGGCATGGAAGTGGACGGAGCCGAAATCAACGGCTGGGAAGAAGTGAAAGGTGATGATGTAAATGCTGATTTGTAAATAATAAAATTATAGATATAATGAAGACGAGATTTTTTACACTTGCAACGCTCGCCCTCGCACTGGCAGCCTGCAACAACGACAACGAGAACCTGAACGGTGCCCCCGTGGCCGCCCAGTTTACCGCCAACATCGCCCCCGCCACCCGCGCCAGCGGAACCACCTGGACTGGCGGCGACCGTATCGGCATCACCGACATCGGCAACGATTCCCAGTACGGCAACGTGCCTTTCATCCTGAAAAACGGGAAATTTGAGGCAGAAGGAAAGGTCATCTATATCGAAGATACAAAGGCCCATACTTTCCGCGCCTACTATCCGTACAACGCGGTGGGAGGCATCCTCACAGCCACGACCGATGCCACGGCGCAGCAGAACCAGCCTGCCATCGACTTCCTCTTTGCTTCAGGAGCCACGGGAGACAAAAACAACCCGGTAGTAAGCTTCACCGACAAAACCGCCAAAGGCGGTGAAGACAACTCCTTCCACCACCGCATGAGCCGGATAACCCTTACCTTCGAGGCGGGCGACGGCGTGGATTTCAGCGTGGTCAAGCCTGAACGTTACACGCTGGGCGGATTGTTACTCACCGGTACGTTCAACACGGCCGACGGTATTGCCACCGCAGACAACGGGGCACAGACCGGAGAACTGGCCATGAATTTGGCAGACGGCGTTCTCACGTCATCAATCATCCTCTTCCCGCAGACAGTTGCATCCCTGCCGTTGGTTGTGAATTACAAAGGTCAGGAATATCATGCCACACTTACCGTGCCCGACGGCGCACTGCTGGCGGGTAGAAACCATACCTATACCGTCAAGGTACGCAACAAAGTCCTTGAAGTCAGCGAAGCCACCATTGCAAAGTGGAACGATATAGACGGTGGAGATGTGGGCGCTGACCTGTAGGATTTTAATAATTAATCGATTAGAATGAAGAATTATGAGACATAGATTATTTATCCCCGCAGCCACCGCACTGCTGTTCGCCCTCGCCGCCTGCACGCAGGACGAACTTGCTGGCGATAACCGTCTGCCCGAAGGTGAATACCCCGTCGTCATCCGTGCCACCGGACTGTCCGTAGAAGCAACGCCGCTGGCAGTCCCTTCCACCCGTGCCGCTGTGGACGGCGACTGGCAGGGCGTCACTTCCGTGGCACTCAAGATGGGCGATGCGGTAAAGGAATACACCGTAACGGCTTCTACCGATTTCAAGAGTGCCACGCTTTCACGCGAGAACGACCCGTACTACTGGACCAGCCGCGACCCGATTACCATATCGGCATGGTGGCCCTTCGACAATGCCGACATCACACAGATGCCTGCCGTGAAGGTGGCAGAAGACCAAAGCAAATTGGCTGACTTCCAGAACAGCGACTTCATCTCTGCTGAGAACCGGAAGGTGGAATTTAACACCCCGACTCTTGAATTTACCCACCGCACGGCACGCGTGACAATCGAACTGAAGCCCGGCACGGGATTCACGAGCGTCGCCGGTGCCACGGTGAGCCTCGTGAGCCTGTCCGCCGATAACGGCAACCCGACTGCCATCAAGACCTACAACGCAAGCGGCAACACCTACGAGGCACTGACCGCCCCGCAGACCGTTGCGGCAGGCAAGCCATTCGTCAAGGTGGAACTCGGCGACGGCACCTTCTACTTCCGTCCGCAGAACAACGTCGTGCTGGCAGCAGGCAGTCGCTATAAATATACCGTTAAGGTGAACGCCACTGGCTTGACGTTAGAGGGCTGCACTATCGGTGACTGGGCTGACGGAGGCGGCGAGAGCGGTGAGGCTGAGGATTTGGGTTATTCTATACAGAACGACGGCAGTTACACGGTCTATAACGCAGACGGCCTGCTGGCATGGAACAAAGCCGTACAAAAAGATGAATCAATAAATTGCACCCTCACCGCCGACATCGACCTGACGGGTAGGGAATGGACACGGATAGGCACATGGCCAGGTTACTCCGGCATCTTTAATGGGCAGGGACACCGCATTACGGGATTAAACTTTTCAGCAGCGACTACTGAACTTTTTGGGTTATTAAATGAACGTGGTGTGATAAAGAACTTACAACTCATAGATGTGAATCTGGATGGCAGTAGTGGAGGAGCTGCTGGAATGGTGGACCGAAATCATGGCCAAATCATTGCCTGCTCTGTGACGGGAAAAATTTCTGCATATGGTAGAACTTGTGGTATAGCCGATTTAAATTATGGCAGTATCACCGCTTGCTGGTTCGACGGCACATTGAAAGAGTATGAATCTGGAGCTATAGTGCGTTATAACTACAAAATTTTAACTTCCTGTTATTGGGGAGGCAATATCGGGCAAGGAGCATTCCGTAATGAAGGAGGAACGGTAGATGCCACGAAGGTGGACGGCGCGACCGTGAAATGGCAGACAGCCGTCGACGGCATGAACCACGCCCTCACCGACAACGACTACCAGTGGGCACTAGGCACCAACGGTCTGCCCGTACTGCAAAAGAAACAATAACAATCTCTAAACAACACGCATCATGAAACGAACAACCATTCATATATTCGCAGCCCTCGCCCTGCTGCTCGGCCTTGCCGCCTGCACGCAGGACGAAACGGGCTTCCTGCCGGAAGGGGCGGAAGGCACACCCATCGTCTTCACCGCCACGGGGCTGAATCCCGCCGCGACAGCCACCGCCGGCACCCGTGCCCCAGCGGATGGCAATTGGACGGGTGTGCAGAGCGTGGCAGTTCTGATGGACGGCACGGTGAAGACGTACAACGTGACGCCCTCCACCGTCGATCTCACCAGCGCCACGCTGACCTCCACCGACCCGTACTACTGGACCAACCACAACGACATCACCGTCACAGCGTGGTGGCCCTACACCGCTGGCGAGACAACCCCACCTGCGGTAAAGGTAAAAGCCAACCAAAGTACCCAGAAAGACTTTGATGGCAGTGACCTCATCGTAGCCGACGGACAGACGGTGACCTACGGTAGCCCCACGCTCCGCTTCACCCACCGCACGGCGCGAGTGACCATCGTTCTGACGGACTACACCGAGGGGCTGGCATCCGTGCAGCTGACGGGTCTCTCCACCGAGAATGACAATCCAGATAAAATCACCCCGTATGACAAGGGCAGCAACACCTACATCGCCCTCGTAGCCCCGCAAAGTGTGGAAGCTGGCACGACCTTTATCACCTGCACCTTCACCAACGGCAAGACCTTCGTTTATAAGATGAAGAATGCTACCGACTGGCAGGCGGGCGGTGAATATACCTACACCGTCTCCCTCGCTGCGGCAAAAGACCTGGGCTATACCATAGAGAGCAACGGCAGCTACACCGTGACCTCCGCCGACGGCCTGATGAATATAGCCAAATTAGTGAACGGAGGTAAGAGCGACATTAACATTACCCTCGACACAGACATTGACCTCACAGGCAAAGACTGGACGCCGATAGGCACAAGCTTCGACAACTCATACACCGGCACCTTCGACGGCGGCGGCCATACCATCACGGGGCTGACCATTACGACAAAAGACCAATTTGTGGGTCTGTTCGGCTATCTCAATAGAGCTGGTACGGTGAAGAACGTGGTGATGGAGGGCATACAGATAACAAGCAATCACATGTTTGGCAATACTGGCGGCGTGGCAGGATTTAGCTGGGGCACCATTGAAAACTGCTCGGTGTCGGGCAGCGTCAGCGGCACGAAGTGCGTCGGCGGTGTGGTGGGTGCTCAAAAGGCCGGTTCCATCACCGGATGCAGCTCCTCGGCCACAGTGAAGGGAACGGTCGATGTCGGCGGCGTGGCAGGTCAGACGAATTCGAGTGCCACCCTGACCGCTTGCTATGCCACGGGCAACGTGACCATAGAAATAAACCCCGCAAAGAATATCGCTGGCGGCAGTCTGGTGGGAATGAACGCAGGAAGCAGCCTCCTTGCCTGCTATGCCACGGGCAACGTAACCAGTACGGGTAGTAGCACTGGCAAAGTACATATCGGCGGCTTTTTGGGAAATAACTACACCACCGTGACCGCCTGCTATTGGAAAAACAATCATGAACAAGGCATCGGCTACAATAGGGAAAGCACCGGAGCCACGAAGGTGGACGGCTTTGTCGTTACCTGGCAGAAAGCCGTTGATGCCATGAACACCGCCTTGCAGAACGCAGGCTCAAAGTGGCGTTACGAACTTAAAGGAGCATTGCCTACCTTGAGGAAGCAGTAAGCCGTTGCGGACGGAAATGTTCCGCCCGCAACGAACATTAACCGAAGTATAACCCCAATAAAAAAGGAGGACGTGATGGAACACACGGAGAATCCACCATATTGGTTTTGGCATCAAGGCATTGTCAATAATAATAATATAGACTCCAGTGTAAATATGGAAGCTGTAAGCCGGACATTGTCAAGATTGGTGCTCATTAAAGGCAACAAATCAAGTAATTAAATAAAAAACATGGGACTTTTTCACAGAGGCAAGAAAAATAATGACGATGAGCCGGACAGTGTTCAAACCAATTCATTCTCTGATATTATGAATGGTTTGCAGTACGCCGTAAACTGTGCACAAGATACATTAAGCAATGATAGTTCAGATAAGGGACGTTAGTTTGCAGTACGCCGTAAACTGTGCACAAGATACATTACAGAATCATCAGATACAAAATCTGACCAGACTTTTTGAAGGAACAAATGCAAATAACGCAAATTGGAGTTTTAGTTAACCAATTATATTTTTCATCAACAAACAGTGTCGCTGCGATATAAAATATTTTTCGGCTATGCCATACTTATGGCGGTCATCGGTAGCATGGCCGCCATTCTCATCCATGAACCTGCGAAGTTCCACGACCTATATGCGTATGTTGAATAACGGTATTTACACAAACAGCAAATGAGCGAACAATTCGTTACCACTACCAAGCATTTCCGCAAGCTGCTTGCCGCAGGCTATCTGCTTATAGTCCTGCTGGTGGGCGGCATCATCTGCACGTGGCTCGGCGAATGGCGCGACTTGGAGTTGCTGGAACGGGAGAACCGTGAAATCAACCGCTTCCGCAAGGAAACACACGATGCGTATGTGGGTGTGGTGGAGTTGTCTCTTTTGGGCGAGTCGGTGCTGGAATGGGACGATAAGGATGTGGCGGCATACCGGCGGCAACGGATGACGGTGGATAGTATGCTTTGCCGCTTCAAGAGCCATTACGAATCGGTGCGCATAGACAGCGTGCGCCACTTGCTGGAGGACAAGGAAAAGCGGCTGTGCGCCATCATGGAGGCTCTGGAACAACAGGCGGACATCAACCGTCGGATAGCCAAGCAGGTGCCGGTGATAGTGCAAACGAGCAGGCAGGAAGAGCCGAAGAAACAGAGGAGGAAAGGTTTTCTCGGGTTGTTCGGCAAGAAACAGGAAGCACCTCCGACGACGACCACCACGATGCTCTACACACTGAACCGTGATATGATAGCGCAACAACGTGCCCAGAGCCATCGTCTGTCGGAGTATGCCGACAGCCTTGCCAGCCGCAATGCGGAACTGAACCGCCAACTGCAAACCCTTATCCAGCAGATGGACCACAAGGTGCAGGCTGACTTGCAGGAACGTGAGGCGGAAATATCCGCTATGCGTGAAAAGTCGTTCTTGCAGGTAGGTATCATAACGGGTGTCATGCTGCTGTTGCTCATTATTTCATACATCATCATTCACCGCTATGCCACTCGCATCAAGCAGTACAAACATAAGACAACAGATTTAATCGGGCAACTGCAAAAGTCCGTAAAACAAAACGAATCGTTGATAGCCTCACGCAAGAAAGCGATGCACACCATCACCCACGAGCTACGCACACCACTGACTGCCATACATGGATATGCGGAACTGATGCAGGACAACGAAGAAGAAAAGATAAGCGGTTATGCGGACAATATCCTGCAAGCCTCCAAGAGAATGACCGACATGCTCAACTCCCTGCTTGACTTCTTCCGCTTGGACAGCGGCAAGGAACAGGCGAATGTCCGTCCGTTTCGTTTGGAAAACATCGCGGAGCTGTTGCAAACGGAGTTTACGCAACAAGCAGAAGCAAAAGATCTTAAACTTACCATCGAGTGCCCGGAGGGTATTATCCTGAATGGCGACAAGGAGCGCATCATACAGATATGCGACAACCTGCTGGGCAATGCCGTCAAGTTCACGAATGCCGGAAGCGTTTCACTTGTCATAAGCTATGACGGCAATAGGCTGACCCTTGTAGTAGAGGACACCGGAACCGGCATGAGTGCGGAAGAACAACAGCGAGTGTTCGGAGCGTTCGAGCGGCTTTCCAACGCCGCCACGCAAGACGGTTTCGGATTGGGGTTAAGCATTGTGAAACAGATAGTCGGGATGCTTGGCGGCACTATACGCTTGGAAAGCGAAAAAGGAGAAGGCAGTCGTTTTACTGTGGAGTTGCCAATGAACACTGCCGATATTGGTATTGAAGAACAGACAGCCGCAAAAAGTCTGGCTCATATAGAAAGACCTTATTCTGTCATCGTATTGGACGACAATCCGATGGTATTATCCATGACAAAGGAAATGTATGCTGGTATAGGTGTGCATTGCGACACGTTCACCACTATTGGCGATGCAATGGAAGCCATGCGGCAGCACACATACGACCTCATGATAACCGATATGAAGATGCCGGAGATTAACGGCTATGAGGTGTTGGAGTTGTTACGCTCGTCAAGTGTCAGCAACTCGAAAGAGATTCCCATTGTCGTGGCGACCGCCTCCGGCAGTTGCAGCGAAGAGGAGCTGTTGGAAAATGGATTTACCGCCTGCCTGTTCAAGCCATTTTCCATTTCCGAACTGGTTGCTGTATCAGACAAATGCCTTTTGACAAGTACGGACAAGGATGAACTTCCCGACTTGTCCTCTCTGCTTGCATATGGTGACAAACGGGCGATGCTCGACCGTTTGATAACCGAAACAGAAAAGGATATGCAGGCTGTCCGGGAAATCATGGAGAGGAATGACCGCAAGGCGTTGGACGAATGGATGCACCGTCAGCGAAGTTCATGGGCTGTTATCCGTGCTGACAAACCCTTGTGGAACCTGTATGAACTGCTGCATCAAGAATCTGAATGTTCCGAAATGGAATTGCGGAAATGCGTGGATGCCATGCTTCGTATGGGAACAGTTATCATAGAACTTGCGCAAAAGGAAAGGAGATTGTCGGATGAAAGTATTTGTGATTGAGGACAACCCCGTCTATAACGATTATGTCTGCAACCTGCTGAAGAAAGACAGCTTCGATACTATGTCGGCATATAATCTTGCCACTGCCAAGAAACTATTGGCAAAGTCAGAGGTGGATGATATTGTCGTTGCCGACCTACGCCTCCCCGACGGTGAAAGCATAGAGTTGTTACGGTGGATGCGTGCCAACGACAAACAGCAGGTGTTTATCGTTATGACCAATTACGGGGAGGTGCATACGGCAGTGGAAAGTATGAAGCTCGGCTCAAAGGATTACATACAGAAACAGTTGTTGGAGGATAAACTGATACCGCTTATCCGCACCCTGCAAAAAGAACATGAAAAGCGACTACAATGGAACATTCCGATATTCGTCCGGCAGGGCGAAGCCTATCAGAAAATCAAGAAACGTGTGCGCCTTGTAGCCACCACCCGGATGAGCGTGCTGATACTGGGCGAGAACGGTACGGGCAAGGAACATATCGCACAACATATACACCAACAAAGCAAACTTGCCGATAAACCTTTTGTGGCAGTGGACTGCGGAGCCTTGTCCCCGTCATTGATACAATCCGCCTTCTTCGGACACGTCAAGGGCGCGTTTACGGGTGCCGAAGCAAACAAGACGGGGTATTTTCTGGAAGCGGATGGCGGCACGCTGTTCCTTGACGAAGTGGGCAACCTAACAATGGAGATGCAACAGATGCTGCTCCGCGCCATACAGGAACGCCGTTACCGTCCCGTCGGTGCAAAGGAGGACAAAACAGCCAACGTGAGGATAGTGGCTGCAACCAACGAGGATTTGCAGAAAGCCGTAACGGAAAAGCGGTTCCGGCAGGATTTGCTCTATCGCTTGCAGGAGTATGTGATAACCATGCCGCCCTTGCGCGACTGCCCGGAAGACATCATGCCATTGGCCGAGTTCTTCCGTGAAATGGCAAACCGTGAGTTGGAACGTGAAGTAAAAGGTTTTGCCGCATCTGCCCGTAATGCCCTGCTCGCCCATGCGTGGCCGGGCAACGTGCGCGAGTTGAAACAGAAGATACAGACGGCAGTCCTGCAATCAGAAGGCGATATGATAACCGAAGCCGATTTGGAACTTGACAATGAACCGTCCGCTACTTCCGCTTGTTTTACATTGAAGAGCGGGGATGAAGAAAGAGGACGTATCCTGCGTGCTTTGAAACAAGCAGCCGGTAACAAGAAAATGGCTGCAAAGATACTGGGTATCGGCAGGACAACGCTGTATAATAAATTGGTAGAGTATGGATTGAATGAAGAAAACTGACCGGAGTATGGCTGTAAATGGCAATAATTGATTAACTTTGCAATTGTATTTCAGAAAATAGCAGGCGATTGGGTAACTTTTCGCCGATGATATAGACATAAGACCGCAAGGCGTTTCGAGCGAAAATCTGGTAAATTGAAACTACGGAGACGATTGCGTGATGCTTATGCTATGCCTACGCATAGCGTGCATTCACGTACTCTCCGTAAAAGGCTTTACCAGAGCCGTCGCTTGAAAGTAGTGTGAATTGCACGCTACTTTTTTGCTCCTTGCCCAACGAAAGGAAAAGACTATGGGTAAAGTTCAGATTCTCGCCGTCCTCACGATAGACGGGTGTCATTCTTCAGAATTATATGGCAAAGCGTATGAGGATTTACGCTTTGACCGCTGCGATATTGACAAAATAAGGGAAAATGCGCTTTACCATATCACACCGGACTACTCTATCTCCATGCTGGACGAATGGCGGAAAGACAATACCAACATCTGCTATCTCGCAGAAGCCACTCCCGACAATTCGGACTATATCAACGGGCTGTTGCGTATGCAGGTAGTGGATGAGATTATCCTATATACCGTGCCTTTCATATCGGGAACGGGACGGCATTTCTTCAAGTCGGCACTACCCGAAGCACGCTGGACACTCTCCTCACAAAAGAGTTATTCCAACGGAGTGTACCGGAACATCTACACGCGCATGGAAACCATGAAATAGCCGGAATGTTCCATAGAAGAACACTTTTATAATCCGTTAAATAAAGCAATGTTCTGAAAAAGAACATTTTAAGATAGCCATAATTCATGCCAGATAAAAAATATCAATTTTTATTGCGCTGAAATCCAGTACGTTGTAAAGACCGTGCCGGATTTTTTGCTTTTTGGTCGCGATTTTTGCCAATATTATTCATGTGCGCATACCAGAAACAGAGTGTAAAATTTCAAAATTGACAGGACATGAATTATTTTTTATTGGCGGAAACCGATTTCTTCCGCCGGATAAACGAAGCCGGGGACTGCAATATGGAAAAAGCATACACGGCTTTCGCCACCCAAGTGATCGAACTGTGTATCGGCAGCCTGGACGCGAACCGGACCATCATCGCGTTGGCTTACATCGAAATCGAATTACAGCATCATCCCGTGCGTAACCTTCCCGAAGAAAAGAAAGAAATAGCCAACTATGTCAGCAAGGCTCTCTCTTTCGTAAGGAAGATGCAGAAGTTCCTTGCCGCTCCCCAAGTGCCGCCACTAATCCCCATCCAAACATTCACCGACAACACAAACGAAAATACCGCCTCACCCTTGCAATGGACGGGCAACGCCATCGATCTCGTGGAACTGATATACGGCATCAACGAGATGGGCTGCATCAACAACGGCAACATGCCGCTCAAACAGCTTGCTCCACTCCTGTACAAGATATTCGGCGTGGAATCAAAAGACTGCTACCGTTTCTACATCGACATCAAACGCCGAAAGAACGAGAGCCGTACCTACTTCCTTGACAAAATGCAGGAAAAACTAAACGAGAAAATGCTCCGTGACGAAGAGATGGAGCGCATGAGAAGATAGACCGACTATGACATCCCCAAAGAATAACGGGCGGAACAAAGTATCAAACTTGCTCCGCCCGTTTTCATTGTTACCCGTCAGTTCGGTTATTTCTGCTGCAACAGATGTTTCAGGTTTTCATCGTTGGCAATACG
>ERZ1026940.307-NODE-307-length-17665-cov-8.064906_pt1 | contig 17665 bp, 18 predicted proteins | sample MGYA00519306_ERZ1026940 | MGnify/ENA primary metagenome ERZ1026940 (study PRJEB26926, sample SAMN06164613) | human gut metagenome | biome: ENVO:00009003; feature: ENVO:2100002; material: ENVO:00002003 | host: Homo sapiens | place: USA | collected 2012 ...
GCCAGCGCGAAAAATTCGCTTCGCATCTTGGCGCATTCTCATTTGGAAATAGTATGACGCAGATAATCTGCACACAGCAGTTACGCAAAAACGGGTCAAGGGACGTTTTTTGATGCCCCTTGACCCGTTCCTTTTTGGCTCAAACAGCCGCTTTTGCCTTCAAGCCCAACGGCGACAGCCGCGCTTTCTCCAGCGCCGTCACCACCAGCGGCACAACGATTAGGTGAATCACCGCGCCGACGGCCGTATTCACGAAATACGCCGTCACGAACGCCGGGAATGTGTACGCATTCCCCTGAATGCCCATCACGACCGCCTTCGCCGCGCCGCCGACAAGCCGACCAGCAAGCATGGCAATCACCATGGCAATCAGCATGGCCCAGCAGGTCTTGCTCATCTTCTTGCTCAGCATCGGATAGAGCAGCCCGCACAGCGCGCCGTAAGCTGCCATCTCGAATGCCATCGGAATGGCAACTGGCACCAGCGGCGGCATACCGAACAGCACGCTCCGCAGCAGCGGCAGCACAATACCAAGCCCCATGCCCCAGCACCAGCCGCACGTCAGGCCGCAAATCAGCACCGGAATATGCAGCGGACTGATGGCCTGCCCCAGCACCTGCATATTGCCCGTCAGGAAAGGCAATACAATGCCAACAGCCAGCAGAATCGCTGTTACCAGCAGGGAGTACAAACCGCTCTTTCGGTTCATTGCCATGAGAAAAAACCTCCAAAAAGAAAAATACCATGAAGAAAGCCGGGCATTCTCGTCCGATGGCTTCCTTCATGGAAACAAAAATAGCATAGCATATTTCGATGCGCTTGTCAAGCGTCACGCGTCGCCCTCGCCGATGTAGGTGAAGCGTCGATACGTCTTTCCGTCGCGCTCGATGACCTCATTCCACATGCTTGCGGGGCGCACCCACACGCCGCGTTCACCATACAGCGCGCGGTAGACCACCATTTCTTCGCGTGTCTCGCTGTGCGTGGCGATATAGAGGACTTCATATTCTTTGCCCTTGAAGTGACGGTAGCGTCCGGGCTTGATGGTTTCGCTCATGGTGTCTGCTCCTGATAAATGTCGTTGTACAGTCCCAAATCCATCAGCCGATCGCGCAGGGACTGCATGTCCTCCCATGCGTCGCGCTTCTTCGACGGGTCGCGCAGGAGCGCCGACGGGTGATACGTCGCCATCATCCAGATGCCTTTGCGCTCGAACCACTTGCCGCGGTCGCGAGTGATGCGGATGTCCGCTCCAATGATGTTCTTCGCGGCGGTTGAGCCGAGCAGGACGATGACCTTCGGGCGGATGAGGGCGGTTTGGATGCGGAGATGGAGCTTGCAGGCGGCGGCTTCCTCATCCGTGGGGACGCGGTTCTGCGGCGGGCGGCACTTGACGACGTTGCAGATATAAACGCGGTCGCGCGGGAGCGAAATAGCAGCGAGCATTTTGGTTAACAGCTGCCCCGCTGGGCCGACAAACGCAAGCCCTTCCTCATCCTCGACCTGTCCCGGCCCTTCACCGATGAGCATAAGCGGACTGTGGCGGTCGCCCTGTCCGGGGACTTTGTGGTGGATGTTCTGGCACAGACCGCACATTTGGCACTGCGAGACTTGACGCTCGAAGAGTTCCCAAGAGAGGTCGGGCATGGCGCGTTCACCTTCTTAAATCATCGTCTGGAAGAGCGAAATGGATTGCAGAATGTCGGAATGAAGCCAATTCAGCAGGCTGACCAGCATCGTAATCAGCACCAGAATCACCGCGCAGCCCGCGATAATGCTGATGAAATCGCCGAAGCCGGATAACAAGCGCCAGTGATTCTGCCGCAGTTCCGCCTGTTCCTCTTCAGTCAGGTATAAATCCGGATCTTCGAGGGCTTCGTCCGCGAAAACCTCTTCGGCAGTCGGGGCGGGAATATCCGCATCATCATCCGCGTAGTCCGGCTGCCATGCGTTTTCGTTGGTGAAAGTCGGCTGGGCATTTGGGTCTTCGGGACGCGCGGACTGGAATGTCGGGACATAGGGCGAATACTCCTGCGTGGCATCCGCGGAATCGGCATCCGGCTCGGACGCGGCGCGGCGACGGCGTTTGAGTTCAGGCATGATGGCCTCCTGTTGAGAAGAATTTCGACCATAGAACGATTCAGCGGGATAAAAACATCCATATGCCGCGTTCTATGATTGGATGGGTTGCGATTTCCTGATGAGAATTCACGGCACAGGTAAATCCGAAAACCGTATCATCAAACGTAATCCAGCCACGGCGCGGATTCTTCGTCGCGCCCGGTCAGGTGCCCCTGACTGCTCAGACCGGGGAAATCCGTCTGCCGCAGCGCTTCGTAGAGAACGATAGCGACGGAGTTTGACAGATTCAGGCTTCGCGCTTCCGGGCGCATCGGGATGCGGATGCAGCGGTCGTAGACCTGCTCCAGCAGGTTTTCCGGCAGGCCGCGCGTCTCGCAGCCAAAGATGAGAAAATCACCATCCTGATATGTCGCCTCGTGATAGCCGCGCGGCGCCTTTGTGCTCGCAAAGTGCATCCTCGCATCCGGATGCTGGCGGAGAAATTCGCCGAAGTCCGGGTAGGTGTGGTAGGTCATCAGATTCCAATAGTCCAGCCCGGCGCGCTTCAGGTATTTGTCGCTCAGCGAAAAGCCCAGCGGCTCAATCAAATGCAGCGTTGCGCCTGTCGCGGCGCAGGTACGCGCGATATTGCCCGTGTTCTGCGGGATTTCCGGGTTGAACAGCACGATGTTCATCATCGGTCAATCGCCTCCTGTGGATTCGCTTCTATTGTACCATTTGCGCGAACTTTTCGCAAGAGGTGGATTCTGCTTGACAATTGCCGGGTCGAATATTATACTATATGATAGAAATTGGAAGGAGTGGGAAACTTGAAACAGGCACGGTGGATGCTGATGGTGCTGGCGGCGCTGCTGCTGAGCATCGGCATTGCTTCGGCGGAGTTGAACTACATTCTGCCGGACAGCAATTCGCGCGAATTGACATGGGATGAGGTCGCCCGCTGGGACTACGAAACGCTGGGCTACGCGTTCAACGAGATTTTCGCCCGCCACGGCTACGTCTTTCATCCCGGCGAAAAGTACGACAATTACTTCTCCTGCCAGCCGTGGTATACGCCCAACCGTGATACCAACAATCAGCGCGCCGTTTATTCCTACCTCAACGCGACAGAATGGGCAAACTACGAGCTGATAAAGGAAGTGCGCAGCTACAAGGCTGAAAACGGTGACAGCGGCGAATCCATGTGGACGTATTTCTCCGGCGGATTCGATACCCTCGGCGGATTTGACTATGTGCAGCTGCGCACGGGGCAGAACCTCCCGGTGTACTCCGCGCCCAGCCGCAATTCGTGGCGCGGCGCGAACGGCAAGGCCTCCGTCGGCACAAATGGCGCAATTTACAGCGCCGGATGGGAAAATGGCTGGCTGCTGGTGATGTACGAAACAAACAGCGGCTCGGTGCGTGTCGGCTACGTCAGCGGTGACGATATTCGAGGCGGCGTGCCGATGGATACGTCGCTGACGTTTTCCTATGCAACAGCCACGCTGAATGCGGGCACTGCGCTGACGGATGACCCGGCGATGCGGAAAACGACGATTGCACAGCTGCGCGCGGGGGCACAGGTGACATATTTGACGAGCTTTTTCAATAAATCTGCGTGGGATTATATTGAGACGACGGTGGATGGACAGACGACACGCGGCTTTGTACCCGCCGGCTGTTTGACGATTTATGGAGACTAAAATAGGAAGGAAAAAGGACTACGTCGCAGCGCCAAAAGGATAAACACGCGGGCAAAGCATGAAGAAGAGACCAACTCAATCGCGCGAAGGGGTCAAGGGGGGAACTCCCTTGCGGGGTCAAGGGGCAGCGCCCCTTGTGGGGTTTGGGGCAACGCCCCAACTGCTGGTCGGGCGACCAGTATGCCAAACGCGCTCAACAAAAGGCGCAGGCAGCGAAGCGTCCCTGCCAGTAACCTTGCGCTCCCGCAGGAGCGCCCCCAAGCTACTCTACCCACCCCTTGCACATTGTCGCGCCAAATGGGCGCGACCACATAGCCGCTCCACTGCACCTTGCCCTTGCTTCCCCCTCCAAACGGATACCCAAACCCCAAAAGATACAAGAAAAACCAGCGGCACAAAACCGCTGGCTTTTTCAATCTCCGGAAATATTCACTTCTTCAGCTCCGCCAGATGAATCCGCAGGAACATCAGCACGTTCGCCACAAACTCGCACGTCGTGGGGCGCGGTTCATGCGGCGCGGGATTCCGCCCCGACAGGGCGCAGTAAAGCGGAATGTTCTGCTCCTGCCACGATTGGTTGATGGCCGTGCGAATCGCGCGTTCTACCGCCAGCGGCGACGTGCTGTATCGCCGCGCAACGGTCGGGTAGACTTCCATCGTCATGCAGCGCGTCTCAATGGGCTGACGCAGGAGATACAGAATCGCATCCACCAGATAGTAGAAGCCGGACAGACGCGCAGGCACGCCGAGAGACGACAGCAGACTGGAAATTTCCCACTGCGTCGGGATTTGCGATTTCGGCAGGGGCAGCTGAGGCGGCTTCGGGCGGGCGGATGCAGTGGACGACGACACGGAAGGCATGGGCTGTGCGGGCTGAACAGCTTGCGTCGTCTGCGCGCCCTGCACCGCTTCGCCAACCGGGATGAGCGGAATTGCCTGCTGTATGGGGAACCCGTCCACCTCCGACGTCATCAGGCAGTACACCGGCGCGAAGTTCGGGCTTGCGGCGGGTACAGCGCGGACGCTTACAACTCGGCAGGATGAGAAATTGACGGTTTCTGGCGCAGGGCGTTTCGCATCATCCACGGGGAAGAACCTCCTTCAAAAATGACGGTAAAAAAATGGAAATAAGAATTCGACAAAACAAACGTAAGGAGAAACGGAACTTTCAAATTGCTGCTGCCTGACGTCCGACTACACAATAAGAAGTATTCACGCTTCTATTCTATCACGGATGAGAGAAAAAGAAAAGTGATGAATGTAAAAAATAGGCTGTTTTCGGCTGGAAAATGCAAAAAAAAACAGTTGAAGTACAGGTGTGTACAATTTGAATACAATTTGCGGAAGAGGTTACTTTGAACGTTGCGGAACATGAAGAAAAGGTTACATGGCTGTGTTTAGGACAGACGAGGGTGTAATAGCGCGGATTAGGGGGCGCGTCTGCGGACGTGCGAAATTCCCCTTTTGACCCCTCTGCGCGATGGAGACGGCTTCTTCTCCATCCTTTTTCCGCGTGTTTAGCCCCTTTGTGCCGCGCCTATTCTTTTTCTGTTTCTTCCCCTATCCAATACCACTGATACACCTGCAAGACCTTTGCGCCTTCCAAGTCCTTCGCATACGGGCAGCGCATCACCCGCTGGCGATTCTGCGCAAACGACAATTCATATGTCCGCACCGTATCCCCCTGAAATCCGCGCGGCGACGGATCAACCGCCACAAACCGCTTCCGCTCCGCATTATACCCCACAATCAGCAGCGCATGGCCCACACCGTTCGTCCGCTTCATATATATATATAGCGGCGAATATCGCTCATCGTTGAGATACTGCGCCATCATTTCATCAAATGTCGCTTCGGTCAATCCACGCCGCGCCAAACCATCCACCAGCGCCGTGATTTCGTCGTACGGCTCATTCAGCGTGCGCCGCTGGACAAGGACGCTCATATCCACCGGGGTCATATCCACGCCGAGGTAGGACAGCGCCATCGAGTACACCGCACGCGTGCACATAGTGCCGATGTAGTAGGCGTAAGGCGCGCCGTAGCGGTTCTCCTTCGCAGTCAGGTCAAATTCGCCTTTTTCCTCGCCCGAACGCCAGTAATCAGCGCAGAACATGTCGTCGCGCCGCGTCTGGACAATCAGGCGGACTTGCCCGCTCACGACATCCAAACGTTCGCCGGTATCGGACTGGATGAGCAGCGCGTTTGCCTCTTCAGCGGACTGCGCCTCGCGGATAGAGGCGGGCAGCGTCTCTTCCGCCCATGCCGCGCCGATAAGCACCCAAATCAGCGCCAGCATCAGCAGGCTGCGGATTCCATATTCCTTCAAGCTGCTCCCCCTTTCCGGCAGATTAACTTGCCCCATTATATCACGTTTTTCGATGAATTTCAACATATTTCCGGGATTGTTGCATTTTCGCGCAGCAGAAAGCGGGTGCGCTCCGCTGATGGCAGGCACACCCGCTTGATTCGCCGCTCAAATGGCGCATTCCAGCTGCACATCGCACGGCTCGTCCGCCACGCACTCCGGAATTGGGTTTGGGTTGATGACAAAACCCATTGCGCGGTAGAAATCAATGGTTTCCCGCGCGGAACAGGCGGATGCGTACAAGGCCTTTGCACCGCGCCGGATGGCTTCCGCCTTTGCCGCCTTGAACAGCGCCCGACCGATGCCGTGGCGGCGATGATTCGTGGATACATGGAAGCTGTCAATCACCATCCGCCCGTAGTCAAGCGCCGGAAGCAGCATGATAACGCCGACCACTTCGCCGTTTTCCACCGCACCGTAGACGATGTGCGTTCCGCGCAGAATCTCCCGCGCCTTTTCGCGCCTGCGGCCAATCCTCCGTGAACGTCAGCGGCACAAGCTGCAGCCGCCCGTCTATCAGGCGGTACACCTGTGTGACTTCCTGATAGCGGGAAAAATCATCCAGCGAATTTTCGGTGAAATTGCTTGCATCCAGCCGTGTAATTTCCATGCTCTCCCTCACTTCCCCAGCATTTTCTTGAGAAACTGCCCCGTGTACGACTTTTCGCACGCGGCAACTTCCTCCGGCGTGCCTTCGCAGACGATTTCGCCGCCTTTGTCGCCGCCCTCCGGGCCGAGGTCAATCAGGTAGTCCGCCACCTTGATGACATCCAGATTATGCTCGATAACCAGCACGCTGTTGCCTGTTTCGGTCAGGCGCTGCAAAACGCCGATGAGCTTGTCCACGTCTGCCATGTGCAGCCCGGTCGTCGGCTCGTCCAAGACATAGAGCGTCTTGCCCGTCGCGCGGCGGCTGAGCTCCGTCGCCAGCTTCACGCGCTGCGCTTCGCCGCCGGAAAGGGTCGTCGATGCCTGCCCAAGCTTCATGTATCCCAAGCCGACGTCGTAGAGCGTTTCGAGCTTGCGGCGGATGCTCTCGTGATTCTCGAAGAACGTGATGGCTTCCTCGATGTTCATGTCCAGCACGTCGGAGATATTCTTGCCCTTGTAGGTCACTTCCAGCGTCTCGCGGTTATAGCGCTTGCCCTTGCACACGTCGCACGGCACGAAAATATCCGGCAGGAAGTGCATTTCGATTTTCAGCATCCCGTCGCCGCAGCAGTTTTCGCACCGCCCGCCCTTGACGTTGAAGGAGAAGCGGTTTTCCTTGTAGCCGCGCGCCTTCGCTTCGGGGGAGGCGGCAAAGATCTTGCGAATCTGGTCAAACAGCCCGGTGTACGTCGCCGGATTCGACCGGGGCGTGCGCCCGATGGGGCTTTGGTCAATGCAGATGATTTTGTCCAGCTGCTCCACGCCCTCCATGCTGCCAAACGCGCCGGGACGGGTTTTCGCGCGGTTCAGCACCTTCGCCAAGTGCTTGTAGAGGATTTCGTTCACCAAGCTGGATTTGCCCGACCCCGACACGCCCGTCACGCAGCAAAGGCAGCCCAGCGGTACTTTCACGTCGATGTTCTTGAGATTATGCTCCTTCGCGCCGCGGATGGTCAGGAAGCCTTTCGGCTGACGGCGCACGTCGGGAATTTCGATGCGCTTCTTGCCCGACAGGTACTGCCCGGTGATGCTGTTCGGATTGCGCTTGATATCCTCCACCGTGCCTTCCGCGACAATGTTGCCGCCGTGGATGCCCGCGCCCGGCCCGACGTCCACAATCCAGTCCGCCGCGTACATCGTCTCCTCGTCATGCTCGACGACAATCAGCGTGTTGCCCAAGTCGCGCATTTTTTTCAAGGTGTTGATGAGCTTCATGTTGTCGCGCTGATGCAGCCCGATGGACGGCTCATCCAGAATGTACAATACGCCCATAAGCGCCGAGCCAATCTGCGTCGCCAGCCGGATTCGCTGCGCCTCGCCGCCGGACAGCGAACCCGCCGCGCGCGCCAATGTCAGGTAGCCCAGCCCGACGTCCTCCAGAAAGCCCATGCGCGCGTTGATTTCCTTCAAAATCTGCGCGGCAATCATGCTTTCCTTCTCCGTCAGCGCCAACGACTGAAAGAACACCCGCGCGTCCGTGATGGACAGGCTGGACACCTCATACAAATTCTTGCCGCCGACCGTGACCGCCAGTGCTTCCGGCTTCAGGCGCTTGCCGTGGCAGACGGGGCAGGGTTCTTCCGCCATGTATTCCTCGTAGGCGGCTTTCATGGCTTCACTGCCTGTTTCCTCATAGCGGCGCTCCAAGGACGGAATCACGCCCTCGAACGTCGTGGAATACGTTCCCCTGCCGCTGGGCGTGTCATAGGTCATGGTCAGCTTCTCGCTGCCCGTGCCGTAAAGCAGGGCATGGATGCCCGCTTCGGGAATCTCCTGAATCGGCGTATCCATCGTGAAGCCGTACTTGTCACATAAGGCTTGGAAGTACTGCGCCGTCACGCCGTCGCCATCCGCCGAGCCGAAGCCCATCGCGTTCAGCCCGCCCTGCCGCAGGGACAGCGACTTATCCGGGAACAGAATATCTGTACTTACCACCATGCGGTAGCCCAGCCCGCTGCACGCCGGACACGCGCCATAGGGGCTGTTGAAGGAGAACATGCGCGGGCTGAGTTCCTCGATGGAGATGCCGCAGTCCGGGCAGGCGTAATTCATGGAGAAGAGCAGTTCGCCCTTGTCCATCATGTCCATGATGACCAAGCCGCCGGAGCGCTTCGTCGCCGTCTCGATGGAATCCGCCAGACGACTCTGGAACTCCTTGCCGGGGCGGACAATCAGGCGGTCAACGACGATTTCAATCGAGTGCTTCTTCTTTTTGTCCAGCGCCGGCACTTCTTCCAGCCGGTACAGCTCGCCGTCCACCCGCACGCGCGCGAAACCGCTCTTGCGCGCCTCCTCGAACACTTTGACATGCTCGCCTTTTTTGCCGCGGATGACGGGCGACAGCACCATCAGCTTCGTGCCTTCGGGATAGGCGACGATTGCGTCCACCATCTGGTCAACGGTCTGCTGGCGGATTTCCTTGCCGCACTTCGGGCAGTGCGGATGCCCCACGCGCGCATAAAGCAGGCGCAGATAATCGTGGATTTCCGTCACCGTGCCGACGGTCGAGCGCGGATTGCGGCTGGTGGTTTTCTGGTCGATGGAGATAGCGGGGGACAGGCCGTCAATCTGGTCAACATCGGGCTTCTCCATCTGCCCCAGAAACTGCCGCGCATAGCTGGACAGGCTTTCCACATAGCGCCGCTGTCCCTCGGCATAAATGGTATCGAACGCCAGCGAGCTTTTGCCCGACCCGGACAGCCCCGTAAACACAACGAGCTTGTCGCGCGGGACGGTCAAGCTGACATTGCGCAGGTTATGCTCCCTTGCGCCGCGAATGATGATTTGGTCGTTCATCGTTGCAATCCTCCTTGGCTTAGGAACACAGTATAGCACATTTTGTCCGGCACATGCAAGGCGAACACGAACAAATATTTTCGTATCGTGGATATGCTGGGGGCTTTTTATGGAATCGCATTGACAAATGAAGGCTTGTTGTGTATGATAATGGCATAAAGGAGGTTGTTCTAATGGAAAAGAAATGGTTCGTAGCTCTGCTGATGGTTGTTGTGATGATGTGTGCCTGCTGGACGGGTGCGGTGGCGGAGGATGAGCGCGACTACCAGTATGCGCTGCTGGATGATGGAACAGTGGAGATTACAGGGTACAATGGAAAAGCAGAAAAGCTCACCATTCCCAATATGCTCAATGGAAAAAAGGTTACTTCCATTGATAACAGAGCGTTTTATCTGTGTAATTCTCTAATCAGCATCATCATCCCAGATTCCGTTGCGAAAATTTCTGTTAATCCTTTTGCATACTGCAGCACACTAAAAAGTATTTTCGTTTCTTCTGAACATCCGTACTTTTTTGCCATTGATGGCGTTTTATTCCGTAAAGCAGATAGCTGTTTGATTTCTTATCCTAAAGGAAGGGAGTACACAACTTATAACATTCCTCAGGGGATTACCGCCATTGAAAGCAGCGCATTCTACGACTGCAAGTTTCTGACCCGTGTCACCATCCCCGATTCCGTTACCTCCATCGGTGACTGCGCGTTCTACTTGTGCTCTTCCCTGACCTCCGTCTCCATCCCCGATTCCGTTGAACAAATTGGTACGAATCCTTTTGCAGCCTGTTTCGAACTGAAAACAATTTCTGTTTCTCCTGAGCATCCGTATTTTGCTACCATTGATGGCGTTTTGTTCCGAAAAGCCGATAAAGCCTTGATTTCCTATCCTGCCAGCATCAGTTCTTCAACTTATACCATTCCGCAGGGAATTACCGCCATTGGCGACAGCGCGTTCTTCTACTGCGACTCCCTGACCTCCGTCTCCATCCCCGATTCCGTTACCGCCATTGGCAACCGCGCGTTCTACTACTGCGACTCCCTGACCTCCGTCTCCATCCCCAATTCCGTTACCTCCATTGGCGACTACGCGTTCGGTGACTGTTCCAACCTCACCCTCACCGTCCCCCGCAACTCCTACGCTGCCGAGTACGCCAAAACCAACAACATCCCATACACCTACCCCGACGCCAACGACTGGCTGAACAACTAACCCGCAATAAGCAACCTTCCGCCTTGTCCCGCATACGCACCGGGGCAAGGCGCTTTTTCTTTCCCCTTGCAGTCCTCCCGCGAAAGTGGTATGATAGAAGGCAGAACGCAAGGAGGCGGCGAAGATGGAGCGCATCCGCAAAATTCCTGACGACAGCGACCGCGTGTCCCCTGACGAGGACGACGAGGACATGTCGCCCTATGAACCGACGTACCGCGACGGCAGCGCGAAAAACGAATGCTGGCGCGACGACGACGGCTGATTATCCCCCGAAAGGAGAAGACCCCCATGCTGACCATTGATTTTCTGACGGACTATGTGTGTCCGTTCTGCCTTGTCACGAAAGAAAACCTCCGCGCGGCGCTGAAAACGCTGCATCAAGAGGCGGAAATCATCGAGCATCCGTATGCGCTGACCCCCGAAGGCAGCGAACCGACCGACATCTGCGACGAGGAGCATCGGGCGTATTTCGCGCGGCTGAAAGAACCCGCGGAGACGGTCGGGCTGAACATGCAGCTTCCGCCGGAAATCCGCCCGCGCCCGATGACGTATCTCGCGTTTGAAGGGGCGGTGCTGGCGGAAAAATCGGGCAAGCACGAGGCGTGGAGCGACCGGGTTTACCGCGCGTATTGGGTCGAGGGGCGCGACATCGGGCAAATTGACGTGCTGTGCGTGCTGGCGGCGGACATTGGGCTGAACGCGAACGAAATGCGTCAGGCGCTGGAAAATCGCACCTACGCGGACGACGTGAAGACCGCCATCCAAAACATGCTGGACACCTATCATCCGCGCGGCGTGCCGATTCTCTTCGTCAACGGGCAGCGCATCCGCTTGCGGGCGTACACGCTGCCGGAAATGACGGACGTGCTGCGCGGCGTGATTCCGGCGGAAGAAAATCAGGAGGAAACGGGCTGCTCCGCGGACGGATGCCGCCTGAATTGGTAAGCAATGCAAGCATTAACACATCGGGTGCAGTATTATGAAACCGACCGCATGGGCGTGACGCACCACTCGAATTATATCCGCTTCATGGAGGAAGCGCGCGTGGCGTATCTGGAACAGCTCGGCTTCCCGTATGCGGAACTGGAGCGCCGCGGGGTGATTTCGCCCGTGACGGCGGTGAACTGCAAGTACCTCGCGACGACGACGTTCGACGACCGCATCACGGTGGATGTGCGCGTGGAAGCGTTCAACGGCGTTGTGCTGACGATCGGCTACGACATGACGAAGCAGGACGGAACGCGCGTGTTCACCGGCACGTCCGAACACTGCTTCCTGAATCCCGAAGGGCATTTTATCCGGCTGCGGCGCGATCAGAAGGAGTTTTACGAGATGCTGATGCGCGAGCTGAACGTCCATCATCCAGCAGAAGGAGAAACATCGCATGAATAACCAGACGACAATTGGCATTCTCGGCTCCGGCACATGGGGCATTGCGCTGGCACGGCTGCTGCACCGCAACGGGCACGATGTGACCGTGTGGTCAAAATTCCCGCAGGAAATCGAAAATCTGTCTGCAACGCGCACGCATCCCGCGCTGCCGGGGCTGGTCATCCCCGAAACGGTGCATTTCACCTGCGATTTGCAGACAGTGGCGAGCGGCAAGGATATTCTGCTTTTCGCCGTGCCGTCTATCGCAATTCGGCAGACAGCGGAAAGCGCGCGCCCGTTCATCCCGGACGGACAGATTATCGTGGATGTCGCCAAGGGCATTGAGCCGGACACACTCATGACCATGACCGAGGTCATCCGCGACGAATTGAGCAAGGACGGTCAGCATGACCATGTGAAGCTCGTCGCGCTGTCCGGCCCGACCCACGCGGAGGAAGTCGCACTCGATATGCCGACTTCCATCGTATCCGCCTGCACGGACATGCAGGTGGCGGAAACGGTGCAGGACGTGTTCATGAACACCTGTATGCGCACCTACACGAACACGGACGTGCTTGGCGTGGAGCTGTGCGGCGCGATGAAGAACATCGAGGCGCTCGCCGTCGGCATTTCCAGCGGGCTGGGCAACGGCGACAACGCCCGCGCCGCCCTCATCACGCGCGGCATTGCCGAAATCAGCCGTCTGGGGCTGAAAATGGGCTGCGCGGAGTACACGTTCGGCGGACTGGCGGGCATCGGCGATCTCATCGTGACCGCAACGTCCATGCACAGCCGCAACAACCGCTGCGGCATCCTCATCGGGCAGGGTGTTCCGCCGCAGGAAGCCGTTCGGCAGGTCGGCACGGTGGAGGGCATCAACGCGCTGCCCGCCGCCATGCAGCTGATGGAGCGCTATCAGGTGGAAATGCCGATTGCCAAGGCGGTGAACGCGGTCGTGAAGGGTGAAATCAGCGCGAAGGACATGGCGCTGGCGCTCATGACGCGCGACAAGACGAGCGAAGTGCGTCAGAGCGAACTGGCAGTGCGCTTCGAGAGCGCCCTCATGCGCCACATTTCCGGCGGCATTATGCGCCGCGTGATGGTCATCGGGGAATTTGCGGATTTGTCGCACGAGGCGATTGCGTTCCTGACCCGTGCGAAGGACGAGGGCGGACACCTGACGGTCGCGCTGACCGGATGTGCGCAGGATATGCGGAAAAGTTCGCTGCTGGCGCTGCGGTGCGTTGACCGCGTGTTGGAATTGGAGACGGAAAAGCTGACGCTGCCGGAGCTGATGCGCCTGTACCGCATTGAGGTGCTGGTGCTGGCGAAGGGACAGGACGTGCCGGAGCTGCTGCCGGCGACGGTGAAGGTGAAGTACCTCTAAGCAGCGGGTTCCCCCCATAAACACGCGGACACTGTATGCAGTTGTCACCAACTGAATCGCGAAAAGGGAGTCCAGAGGGTCGAAGACCCTTTGGCGGGTGCAGGGCAGCGCCCTGCTGGGGTCAAGGGGCAAAGCCCCTTGCGTCTCCCCCGTCCCCCAAGAAAGGAAAAAACGGATGCAAGCACAGGAAACCCTGCGGAAGTACTTTGGGCATGAGGCGTTCCGACCGGGGCAGGAGGTCATAGTGAATGCGCTGACGCACCACCGGGATGCACTCGGCGTGATGCCCACGGGCGCGGGGAAATCCATGTGCTATCAGGTGCCGGCGCTGATGATGCCGGGGGTCGCGATTGTCATTTCGCCGCTGATTTCGCTGATGGCGGATCAGGTAGCGGCGCTCAAAAGCGCGGGCGTTCCAGCGGCGTACCTCAACAGCTCTCTCACCCCGCGCCAGATGGAGCTTGCCATGCAGCGCGCGCGGCAGGGGGCGTACAAAATCATCTACGTCGCCCCGGAGCGCCTTGAAACGCCCTCGTTTCAGGCAATGGCGCAATCCATGCCGATTTCCCTGCTTGCCGTGGATGAGGCGCACTGCGTCTCCCAGTGGGGGCAGGATTTCCGCCCGGTGTATCTGCGTATCGCGGATTTCGTCGATTCGCTGCCCACCCGCCCGGTCATGGGCGCATTCACCGCGACCGCAACCGAGCGCGTCCGGCAGGACATCATCCGCCTATTGCGCCTGCAAAACCCGGAAACGGTCACGACCGGCTTCGACCGCCCGAACCTCTACTTCGAGGTCATCCGCCCCAAGAACCGCGACGCTGCCCTCATGGATATTCTCCGCCGGAAACGCGGCGAAAGCGGCATCGTCTACTGTGCGACGCGCAAGGCGGTCGAGCAGGTCTGCGACAAGCTGATTCGCGCGGGCATCGACGCGACGCGCTATCACGCGGGATTGAGCGACGAGGAGCGCAAGGAGAATCAGGAAAAATTTCAGTACGACACCTGCCCGGTGATGGTCGCGACGAACGCGTTCGGCATGGGCATCGACAAATCCAACGTGCGGTTTGTCATTCACTACCAAATGCCGCGCTCAATGGAGGCGTACTATCAGGAGGCGGGGCGCGCCGGACGCGACGGCGAGGCGGCGGAGTGCATCCTGCTGTACAACGGGTCGGACATTTTCACCGCGAAGTGGATGATTGAGCACACCGAGCCAAACGAGAACATGACGGCGGCGGAGCAGTCGGCAGTGCGCTATCAGGACATGAACCGCCTGAACCGAATGGTGGATTACTGCACGAAGCCCGGCTGCCTGCGGGCGTTTATCCTGCGGTACTTCGGGGAGAATACAGCGCAGGACTGCGGCCATTGCAGCGCCTGCTGCGGCGCGCGCTACGGCGAGGCGGAGGAAATCGCCCGGCAGCGGCGGCGAGGAGCGGACGGCGCACATCTGGGGCAGCAGGCGACGGCGGAGAAGGTCGGCAGCATCGGGAAAATCGAAGCCCCGGCAGGCGGCGATTTGTTCGAGCAGCTGCGGCAGGTTCGGATGGCGCTCTCGAAGCTCTATCACGTTGCGCCGTTCATCATTTGCAGCGACGCAACCCTAACATCCATGGTGCGGCGCAAGCCGGAGACGCTCGAAGGAATGCTGAGCGTCAGCGGCATGGGCGAAATCAAAACCGCCCGCTACGGCGAAGCCTTCCTTCAGGTGATTCGCCCGTATGTGGCGCAGGAACGGAAGATGAAGGTGAATGTGAAGCTGCTGGCGGAGCGTGCGCAGTCTGCCGCGTTCCGCAACCCGGTGCGCACCGCCCCCAAGCCGATGCCGCCCAAGCCCGTCTACACGCCTCCGCCCGCGCCGGTCATCCCGGACATCGACTGGGACAACCTGAGCGACCCGGAGGTACTGTCTGACGCTTATCTTTCCGGTCTAACGATTCGCGAAATGTCGCAGAAATCCGGTCTATCCGAAAGCTGGCTTCGCGAAAAACTGCGGAGCATGGACTTGATATTCTAACAAGGGAGTTCCTCCCTTGACCCTTCCGCGCGATTGAGTCGGGCGCACTCTCATACTGTGCCCGCGTGTTTATCCACAGTATAACCACACAATGTGCATTTTCCGGAATCAACCGCATAAAGAAAGCCCGCTGGGAAGTTTGCGACCTCCACAGCGGGTTTTCCTTCTTTACGCATTCAGCACCGACCGCAAAAACGCCTTCGTGCGCTGATTCTGCGGGTCTTCAAACACTTGCGTCGGCGTGCCTTCCTCGATGATGTAACCGTCCGCCATGAACAGTACGCGGTTGCACACTTCCTTCGCAAAGCCCATTTCGTGCGTCACGCACAGCATCGTCATGCCCTCGGACGCAAGGTCTTTCATAACGTTCAGCACCTCGCCAACCAGTTCCGGGTCAAGGGCGGAAGTCGGCTCGTCGAAGAGCATGATTTCCGGCTTCATCGCCAGCGCGCGCGCAATCGCTACGCGCTGCTGCTGTCCGCCGGAGAGGCGGTTCGGGTATTCATCCGCTTTGCTCTTCAAGCCAACGCGGTCAAGCAGCGTCAGCGCCTCCTGACGTACCTGCTCCTTGTCCTCGTGCTTGACGATAATCGGCGACATCATCACGTTGTCCAGCACCGTCTTGTGCGGGAAGAGGTTGAAGCGCTGGAAGCACATGCCCATTTCCAGCAGAAGCTGCTGCTGCGTCTTCTTGTCGATGCGCTCGACCGTGTGGTCATGCTCGCGGTGCAGCAGCAGATGCCCCTTGATGAAGATTTTACCGCCCGTAATCGTCTCCAGCTGGTTCAGCGAGCGCAGATAAGTGGATTTGCCCGCGCCGGACGGGCCAATCAGGCAGATGACTTCACCCTTTTTGACCTGCAGGTTGATGTCCTTCAAGACTTCCAGCTTGCCGTAATGTTTGGAAACATGCTGCGTTTCCAGCATGAACGCTTCCTGATTTTCCATCGGGACACCTCCTTATTCGTACACCGAGAATTTCTTCTCGATTTTGTTGAAGATGAACGTGAACAGCGCGGTGATAATCAGATAGAGAATCAGCGCAGGGATAAAGACGAGGTTCGAGCCTTCGCTGGTGCGGATGTTGTTGGCAATCGTCGTGATGTCCTGCAAAGAAATCGCGAACACAATCGACGCATCTTTCAGAATCATGACGAACTCATTGCAGACGGGCGGAATCATCCGGCGAATCGACTGCGGGATAACGATGTGCGACATGGTCTGCCAGTAGGTCATGCCGAGGGCTTTCGCGGCTTCATGCTGTCCCTTGTCGATGGACTGAATCGCCGCGCGGACGATTTCCGCGCAGTACGCGCCGGAGTTCAGGCTGAACGTGATGCACGAGGCAAGGAACGAACCCATGTAGGTTGCGTCTGTGCCATAGGCGCTGAACAGCCCCGTCCACGAGAAGTCGAAGATCTTGGGCAGCGTGAAGTAGACGACGAAGAGCTGAATCAGCAGCGGCGTGCCGCGGAAGAAGAAGATATAACCGCTGCAAATCTTGCTGAGCGGCTTGAATTTGCTGATCTTGCCCAGCGACAGCAGGGTACCCAGAATCAGGCCGAAGAACACGGTGATGGTCGTCAGCAGGATGGTCAGCTTTGCGCCGTACATCAGGTTGCGGCCGCCGCCAAGCATCCGGTAGGTGTAGTTAATCATCTGCCCGACGACCTGCATTGCACCATCGTTCGCCGGAATAATCTGGTTACAGAAGCCAACGTAGCTTTCCGACACAACGTCGCGCCCGCTGGACGAGACGGACAGATAGCTGACGCAGAACAGCGGGTTATAGGAAATGGTCAAGCGCTTGCGGGTGCTCTGCGCATCCTCCGCCAGGCGCTGCTGCATGGCTTCCGAGGTGTTCGCCAGCATTTCCTCGCGCGTGGGCATCATGGTCGAGAGAATCCCAACGACGATGAGGACGAGCAGCACAATGCTGACGACGATTTTTGTTTTCCGCTGCCACCGATCGACCCGGAACAGCTTTGCGGGCATTTTTCCCTTCATATCCGATTCCTTTCCCGCCGCATGGTCAGCGGATTCCCTTCTCATACTAATTCGATTCTAAAACATGGCATCGAGCATAGCAGATTTTTCGTTCTG
>ERZ1026940.350-NODE-350-length-16479-cov-5.908061_pt1 | contig 16479 bp, 9 predicted proteins | sample MGYA00519306_ERZ1026940 | MGnify/ENA primary metagenome ERZ1026940 (study PRJEB26926, sample SAMN06164613) | human gut metagenome | biome: ENVO:00009003; feature: ENVO:2100002; material: ENVO:00002003 | host: Homo sapiens | place: USA | collected 2012 ...
TAGGCTCCGGTCTCGTGGGCTCGGAGATGTGTATAAGAGACAGGTATCATATCAAACAGGACAAAATGTAGATACCTGGTTGGAGTTATTGAAAGAATATGATACTAATTCAGGCAATTATCCTGACGGTTATGCCGTAGTAGACGGACTTCGATACAGTTTACAAGAAACGGATCTCTTAAACGATATGATGGAAACAGGTTTTCAACAAACACATAATATTTCTGTTGGAGGAGGTAATAAATCAATATCTTACAGAATGTCAGCTGGGATGGTGGATCAAAACGGAATTCTTGTTACAGATAAAGACTCATACAAACGTTATAATATATCATCTTACATCCGTTCCGATATTCATTCCTGGATTACTCCGGAATTAGACATCAAATATGCGAATTCACATTCAGAACTTCCCTATACTTCAGCTTCTTATGGTATTTGGGGAGCAGCAGTAGCCTTTCCATCTTATTTTCCATTAGGTAATATGGAACTAGACGGTGAAATCTTGCCTATCAATACTCCTCATAATTTCATTAATCTGTCAGCACCTAAAGAAAATGACAGAAACGACTTACGCATCTTTGGCAAGCTGACTATTACTCCGTTCAAAGATCTGAAAATAATCGGTGAATATACATTTAATAGAAAGACTAGAGAAATCACAACTTTCGATAAGAAATTTAATTATGCTCACGGAGCTAACTTCCGCAAGGAACAGTCTGTTTCAAATTCGAAATATGAAATAGAAAATCGGGCGACCAATTATAATGCTTTTAATGTATATGCCAATTACAACAAAACATTAGGTAAACATGACATTGGAATTATGGCTGGTTTCAATCAGGAAAGCAATGCCTATAAGATGATGAAAGCGTCACGCACAGATATGATTAACGAAGATTTACCCTCATTATCACAAGCTACAGGAGATTATAAAAACAGTGATGAATTTGAGGAATACCATGTCAGAGGAGTATTCTATAGGATAAATTACTCTTATGCCGGTAAATATTTACTCGAAACAAACGGGCGTTATGATGGTTCTTCGAAATTCCCTAAAGAAAATCGTTTCGGCTTCTTTCCTTCTGTTTCCATAGGCTGGCGTGTCAGTGAAGAGCAATTTATGGAATGGAGTAAAGTTTTTCTTTCTAACTTAAAATTGAGAGGTTCTTATGGTAATATCGGTAATCAAAGTATAGAACCTTATGCTTTTATTCCTGGCATGGATTCTCCATTGGCTAATTGGGTTGTAAACGGACAAGCTACTACAACATTGGCCCCTCCAGCTCTAGTCAGCAATAGTTTCACTTGGGAAAAAGTTAGTACTTTGGATTTCGGGTTTGACCTAGGGCTGTTTAATAACCGCCTAAATGTTGTATTTGATTGGTACCAACGGGATACAAAAGGAATGTTGGCTCCAGGTATGGAACTTCCAGGAGTATTGGGTGCCAAAGCCCCATTACAAAACTCTGCCGATTTACGCGCCAAAGGTTGGGAAATATCCTTGGATTGGAATGACCGTATCGGCAATGTGCAATATTATTTAGGTTTTAACCTATATGACTCGCGTACGAAAATCACAAAATACGACAATGAGGTAGGCTTACTAGGAAAAGATTCGGATGGCAATCTGATTTACCGAAAAGGAATGGAATTAGGTGAAATATGGGGGTATACTACAGACCGCTTATATACTACCGAAGATTTTGACAGTCAAGGAAAGTTAAAAAACAATATTCCCAAAATGGAAGGTTATAATCCCAATCCGGGAGATATACTTTATGTGGATTTTGATGGAAATGGTATTATAAACAATGGTAAAAACACGTCAAACGAACCAGGCGATACTCATATTATCGGTAATGATACTCGCAGATATCAGTACGGAATTCGTGGTGGCGCAGCATGGAAAGGTATTTCATTGTCATTTATTTTACAAGGAGTCGGCAAACGGGATCTTTGGCTTATGAATGAGCTATTCTATCCACATTACGATGCTTACTCAACTTTGTTTGACTCTCAATTGAATTACTGGACTCCAGAACATACAAATAGTTATTTTCCACGTTTATATGAAAAGGCAGAAGGAAATACTAAAGCCAATCAAAAAACACAAACCCGTTTTTTGCAAAATGGGGCGTATTTGAGCATACGCAATATCAGTTTATCATATACCTTCCCCATAAAACTGATCAAGCCACTGGGTATTACTAACTTATCAGTATTTTTTAGTGGAGAAAACCTCTTTACATTTGATCATCTGCCCAAAGGGATAGATGCTGAACGTGTAGTAACAGACAATTTGGGACAACGTGGATTTACTTATCCTTATATGCGTCAATTCTCATTTGGTATTAATTTAAGTTTATAATAAAAGCTGACATTATGAAAAAATATATAGTAGGAGTAGGACTCTTCCTGTTGATGAATTCTTGTTTAAATAATGATTTTATGGAGGTATATCCCAAAGATCAACAAACGGAATTAACCTCTTTCCGATCATATGAAAACTTCAAGACTTACGCTTGGGGACTGTATAACGTCTTTTTCGGCTATGCATATAAAACAGGACAAACTGATGAGATTTTTAAAGGAGATTATGAAGCTGACAATATGATCAAGCATGTCTCAGGCAATGAAAGTCAATGGGCGTATCAGAAAGCTAAGGTACCTGCGTCTTCTGATTCATGGGACTATGAATATATCCGCCGGGTGAATTTAATGTTGGACAATATAGACCAGTCATCCATGAATGATGCAGAAAAAGCACATTGGAGAAGTGTTGGATATTTTTTTCGCGCTTATAAATATTTTAAAATGCTATCTCTATATGGAGATTTACCATGGGTAGAACATGCTTTATCAGAAGACAGCGAGGAACTATATTCCCCTAGAGACCCACGGGATGTTGTAGCCCAAAATATTCTGAATAACTTGAAATATGCAGAAGAACATATCAAGGTAGACGGAGATGGCAATAATACGATCAATCGAGCTGTAGTACAATCATTAATTTCCCGTTTTTGTTTATTTGAAGGTACATGGAGAAAATATCATGCCCTACAAAATGCCACAACCTATTTAGAAGAATGTACACGGGCTTCCAAGGAAGTCATGAATAAATATACTACCCTACATCCCAACTATGAAGAACTTTTCAACTCAGAGTCTTTAGATGGCATAAATGGAATTATTCTATACAAAGAGTATGCTACCAGCCAGCTATGCCATGGGCTCACACGTATGGTAAGAACCGGCGAATCACAAATAGAAGCAACCAAAGATGCTGTAGACAGTTATTTGTGCAGTGACGGACATCCTATCAAAAACAGTTCCACATACGGAGGTGATAAAGATGTATATGCACAGTTCCGCAACCGGGACTATCGTTTATATCACACAGTATGTCCTCCCTATATGGTAAGTCTAGCAAGTGCCTCTACCACTCAATGGAAGTTCACAGACAATCCCTCTGAACGTGAATATATTGACTTGATGGCAACAATTTCTAAAGAAACTTATCACCGGTTGCCGACATCTAATTTCAAAGGTTTTATAACCAAAGGGCAACCTCATTTCAAAAATGTCAATTGGGGACAGGGATGGAATGCCAGCCAAATGGGTTTCTGGGTATGGAAATACTATAATACTCATACCGATGCCAGCACTGCCAATGGAGTTTGTACTACAGACGCTCCCCTATTCAGACTCGGTGAGATACTGTTGAATTATGCCGAAGCAATGTATGAACTAGGGCAATTCGATCAATCTATAGCAGATGAAACTATTAATAAACTGAGAAAACGTGCTCACGTGGCCGATATGGTCTTGACAGATATTACCACAGATTTTGATCCTGACAGAGATCAAGATGTAAATCCGTTACTATGGGAAATCCGCCGTGAACGCCGCGTTGAATTAATGGGTGAAGGAACTCGTCTGGACGATTTACGCCGCTGGAAAAAAGGACATTACGTAGACAAACAACCTACTGGGGTCTATTTAAAAAATGCAAGTGAATTTAATGTAAAAGTTATGAATGGTCCCTCCAACAATGAAGGATATGTATATTATTTTGAGAAACCCCTAGGATGGTTGGAACATTACTATCTAAATCCAATTCCTCTAAATCAATTGGCACTCAATCCTGCTCTAGAACAAAATTCTGGATGGGAAAACAATAAATAAAATTATGCAGTTAAAATATACTTTGTTTTCAAGCATTTCAATGCTTGCCTTCTCTTCTCTGTCTGTATTTTCACAGACAGAGAAAATGAACGTTCTATTCTTGATGGCAGACGATATGCGCCCTGAGTTAGGATGCTATGGAGTAAAAGAAGTAAAGACCCCCAATATCGATCGTTTTGCCGCCAGCGGGTTATTATTTCAGAACGCTTACTGTAATATCCCAGTAAGTGGAGCTTCACGCGCCAGCTTATTGACAGGAGTGTATCCACATTATCCAGATCGCTTTGTCAACTATTCCGCTTATGCCAGCAAAGATTGCCCAACCGCAATTCCGATATCAAGATGGTTTACATCACATGGCTATTACACAATCTCAAACGGCAAGGTTTTCCACCATCTTTCAGATCATGCTAATTCATGGAGTGAACCTCCTTACCGTAAACATCCCGACGGATATGATGTATATTGGGCAGAATACAATAAATGGGAATTATGGATAAATGAAGTCTCCGCACGAACTATCAATCCCAAAACAATGCGAGGGCCTTTTTGTGAGTGGGCTGAAGTACCTGACACCGCTTATGATGACGGAAAACTGGCATTAAAAGCCATTGCAGACTTAAAACGTTTAAAAGAACAAGGAAAACCTTTCTTTATGGCATGTGGATTTTGGAAGCCACATTTACCTTTTAATGCCCCTAAAAAATATTGGGATTTATATGACCGAGAGAAAATTCCAGTTGCCAATAATCGTTTTCGCCCTGCAGGCTTGCCGGATGAAGTTAAAAACTCTGGAGAAATCTATGCTTACGCACGTACTACCACAGCAGATGATATCTATTTTCAGAAAGAAGCCAAACACGGATATTATGCCTGTTTAAGCTATGTTGACGCCCAAATAGGAAAAGTGCTGGATGCCCTGGATGAGCTAGGTTTAGCAAATAATACCATCGTTGTATTACTAGGAGACCATGGCTGGCATCTAGGGGAACACAACTTTCTCGGTAAGCATAATTTAATGGATCGTTCTACTCACGTTCCTTTAATTGTACGTGTTCCCGGATTGAAAAAAGGAAAAACTAAGTCCATGGTAGAATTCGTAGATTTATATCCAACACTATGTGAACTTTGTCATTTGCCCATACCAAAGAATCAATTAAATGGCACTAGTTTTGTTCCTATTTTAACAAATTTAAAAGCAAAAATAAAAGACCAAGTATATATCCAATGGGAAGGGGGAGACAATGCTGTTAGCAATAGATACAACTATGCGGAATGGAAACAAAAAGAAAAGATTCATTCCCGAATGTTGTTTGACCATCACATAGATCCAGAAGAAAATAAGAACAGGGTCAACGAACGAAAGTATAGAAGCGAAATAAATAAGCTCTCTTCATTTTTAAAGGCTAAAAAAGAAACTTTAATGAAATCACAATGAAAAAACTTTCTGGTTTACCTGCTCTAACCACCGAGATTAGATTATAACTGAAAGACATTTGACGATTGTTTTTTGTAAAATAAGAAGTGATAGGCATATTTTAGTGAGAGAATATACTTCAACCAGTATATCTTTCACTAAAATATCATCGGAAACTGTTTATCATTATTCCTCTAAAATAATCACCACACAAACCGTCATACTCAATTATGCCGGGAATTCATATACGCCTTCACCTGCTCACTAATCTGCTTCATCCCTTTCACCGAAGGATGTCCGCTCATTTTATCAAGCCCTTTCAGTTCAATGCAATCTATCTGATAATGTTTGCAAATCGTTCTGACCGATTCACTGATTTCCTCTCCCAAACCATCATTCAATAGAAAATAAATCTCCACATTAGGATAATAATCAATCATTGTATCCAGCATATAAGCCATAGCAGGGCGGAAAGAATATAAATCTTTTTTGGACCAATCCGCATACTGATACTCTCCTAAAGGTGATTTCGCCCAATAATCATTAGTCGCGCCAAAAATAAAAATAATATCAGGACAGCCCAACGCCTTCATCCGGGTGATAAAAGAACGGTCGCTATAATCCTCCGAACGATAACCGGTATGGCAAATAGTAGCACCGGAAAACGAATTATTCACACAAAGACGGTAGTTGTTCTCCTTAATAAACTGATGCCACCAAGTATTACGTACAGAAACCATATCCGTCTTCCGTCCTTCAGGAGGCGTCTTCAGATACCATACAAAATTCGTATCGGGCTGAACATAGCCTTCGAAAGTAGAATAAGAATCCCCCAAGATAGAAACGGATTTCAAACTTTGGGCAATGCCCGGATGACAGAACAACGTACAAAACAGCAGAGTTAAAATATACTTTTTCATAGGTATTTGATTATTTCGCCTTCAAATATACATCATATTTTGATTTAGCACCTATAAAAACAACCTTTTTCTTCCATTTACAGACAAAAAAGAGACATGGAGCGGCTTCATAAAAATAAGAACAAATCCGATGGTTACAAATCCTATCTACAAACGTCATTACTTATAAGCCAAATAGAGGCCGTTTAACTTTTAAAAGACTAAGTATGACAAGAAACGCTTTTTGGGGACTGTGCATCGGGTTATGTATGGCAGGTACACAAGCCGTTGCTCAAAAGATAGAAAGTACGAGTATCAAAACTGATAACAAGAGAGACTGTACTTCATTCCATATCGACGGAATCACCGACGGAGAGTCCTTATTTACCGCTATCGGAGGACCAGACGCACCTGTGGTTAATGCAGGAATGCCGGGTACGGAAGGGATTCAAGGAGGATTTGAAGGAGGCTCTATCGTAAAAATAAAAGGTACTTATCACATGTTCCCTACCGAACGTGCCGGCGTGAAAGGGATGCCTGCCTACCACGACAGAGTAAAGACACGGATAGGACACTGGACCAGCACCGATGCTGTTCACTGGACACGCCAATCCACTATATTGGAATCAAGTGGTGTCTATGCATTGGTACATGAAGACAATCCCATGAATGACCGCCGTTCCGCCATCTGGTCTTATATGCCTGTATTCAGCGAAGAAAACAACCGATGGTACGGATTCTATCTGGCTTACACCACAGATAAAGAAATAGAACCCAATCATTCTTTCGGCCGCATCTGGAGATGTGAATCCGAAAAAGAAGGTATAGAAGGAATAGGCGGTCCTTACCGGGACATGGGAATCATGATAGAACCGGGACTGGACTCTCAACTTTGGGAAGGACGGCAAGGAGTCGCTTCTTTCTTCCCATATAAAGTGGATAAAGGCTGGAATGCGTTTATCAGTGGAGCCTATCCTTACGAAACCCGTGCAGATTATCCCTTGAAAGGAGGGGAAAAGCGCAAGGTATGGGCTGTGGGACTGGCCGAATCAGAAACGTTGGAAGGACCATGGAAACGTATGGGTGAGGAAATCAATCCGATAACTTCCATTCACCCGCAGTTTGTAGAGAATCCTATCGTATCCAAATTACCCAACGGAACCTACATAGCGATGTTTGACGGCGGGCCGAACTATTTAAACTTACCCAACAGAATGGGATACACTTTATCCATAGACGGAAAAAACTGGAGCAAAGCACGTTATATCGCCATAGATACCAAAGTTAAAAAATGGTGGACTGTCATGAGGACTCCGCTTTGCCTGATACCCGAAGGAGATAATGTATATACCATTGTTTATACAGCTTGGGATGATACGCGCTTCCACCCCATCGGAATGGTAAAAGTAAAATTAAATCCGGAAGTATTGGATAAGCTGACAGCAGAACTGAAACCAGCTATCCCCTATTTAAATGAAGTCGGTGCACAAGCAATGCCCCGGAATATCGTTCCGATCAAGAATGCATATTTCAATATGCCTCAGCCGAAGCGTCCCGTTTTTCCCGATTTCATCGTCAATATGAAAGACAAAGGAATGACAGAAGATGCCCCTATTACAGATTTAGTGAACCGGACGATTGCTGAAGTCAGCAAACAAGGAGGAGGAACAGTCGTCATTCCTGAGGGAAAATGGAAATCGGCCCGTATTGTACTGAAAAGTAATGTTAATCTACATTTAGCCAAAGGAGCCGAAATAGAGTTTTCCGGTCGTGCGGAAGATTATCTACCGGCGGTTTTCACACGCCATGAAGGGGTAGAAATAATGGGGCCGGCCGCCTTTATTTACGCCAATGGGGAAAACAACATCGCCATTACAGGAGAAGGAACCATTTACGGACCATCTATGGATGCTGAAATCAGAAAACGTCCTAACGGTGCTTCAGTGGTAGAAAAAGATGTCCCGTGGGACATGCCTATAGAACAACGTATCTATGACGGTATGGAAGGCAGGACTTTCTATCGTCCTAAAACAATCTCTCCTATCAACTGTACCAATGTATTAATAGAAGGGATCACGATGGAACGAAGCACCTTATGGAATGTGGTACCCATTTATTGCGAGAATGTAATTATAAGAGGCATTACCGTTAATTCCACCAAGGTGCCCAGCGGAGACGGTATTGATATAGAATCTTGTAAAAATGTATTAATTGAATACTGCACGCTGAACTGCGGTGATGATTGCTTTACCCTGAAAGCCGGTAGAGCAGAAGACGGATTACGTGTAGGCAAGTCTACAGAAAATGTAGTGATCCGCTACTCGCTGGCCCAGCATGGACATGGCGGGATAACTTGTGGTAGTGAAACAGCCGGAGTGATCAAGAATCTGTATGTACACGATTGTGTATTTGACGGCACTCGTACCGGCATCCGTTTCAAAACGCGACGCAACCGTGGAGGAGGCAGTGACAACACTTACTATGAGAGACTGCGCATGATCAATGTAGGAAAAGCCTTTACTTGGGATTTGTTGGGCAGTGCTTATTATATGGGCGAACTGGCCGCACGCTATCCGGCAAGAAAAGTAAACCGGCTGACACCTAATGTAAAGAATATCCTGATCAAAGATTTCATTGTAGAATCAGCCGACCAGTTCTTTACCGCCAATGGTATTCCTGAAATACCTTTCAACCAGGTAGTGATAGAAAATGGAGAGATCAAATGCAAGAAATTAATCGGCGCCCTGAATGATGCCGCCGGATTTACGATGCGGAAGCTGACGATAGAATCGCTGCATAATGACATTCACATATTGGATGGAAAAGACATCCTGTTCGAGGATATACATTTCAAACTCCCTAGTGAAGAAATTAGGGTGAATGTAGAAGGTAAGAAATCCAAAAACATTATTTTCAAGAACATAAATGCCAATCAGGAAAAGGTTGAATATAAAAAGGAATCTCCCATGAGAATAGAAATAAAATAATTCTATCGGCATATTAATTCCCTATAACTGTATCATTTTTCATCATAATGTATGATTTTCCATTGTAAGGCGGGTTATCCCGCCTTATTTTTGTATCATGAAAACAGTATTCAATGGTATTATGAAAAACAAATGGACCAAACTGACAGCTTTAGTAATAGCTGCCCTGTGGAGTGGACCAACTGTGCAGGCACAAGCTCCGCACCCCGAACGTATCTATTTATCGGGAACCGGTATTGACGACACCAGGACTTGGGAGTTCTTTTGTTCGGGAGGACAAAACAGTGGAAAATGGAAAAAGATCGAAGTACCCTGCAACTGGGAACTGCAAGGATTCGGAGCATATACTTACGGTCGTTGGTACACTATAAAAGGTGAAAGGCCAAGCGACGAAACGGGCATTTACCGATATAAATTCGAATCCCCGGCAACAACTTCCGGTGAGCGGATAAAAATATTCTTTGACGGAGTGATGACCGACACGGAAGTTTTCATCAATGGAAAACCCGCAGGCGAGATGCATCAGGGAGGATTCTACCGCTTCAGTTATGATATCACCGATTTATTGAAGCCCGGCAAAAAGAACCTGCTTGAAGTAAAGATAGCTAAAGAATCAGCCAACAAATCCATCAATGCAGCCGAACGTAAAGCCGACTGGTGGCTGTATGGTGGTATTTACAGACCTGTATGGCTGGAAGTTGTCCCGGCAGTCCACATGCGACATTTTATTCTGAACGCCGATCAGCATGGAAAATTGCAAGCGGCAATAGAAATGGAAGGAGATGCCAAAGGATATGAATTGTCTGTTTCCGTCCGTTCATTAAAGGATGGAAAAGACATATACACTCAAGAAAACAAATCTAGCATTTCTCATCAGATTAAGGATTCGAACAAGGAACAATTGGTGGAAGGGAACTGGATGAACATCCAACCTTGGTCTACAGAGGACCCCAATCTGTACGTAGCCAGACTGGAACTGAAAGACCCCGAAGGGAAAACGGTGCAAAGCCGTGAAACGCGGATAGGTTTCCGCACCATTGAATTCTTTCCACAAGACGGAGTTTATCTGAATGGCACCAAACTCGTGGTGAAAGGTGTCAACCGCCATTCTTTTTCCGTAGATGGAGGTCGTGCTACCAGTGCAGCTATGAGCCGTCAGGATGCCTTGCTGGTAAAAGAGATGAATATGAATGCAGTCCGTTCACATTATCCGCCTGATGAACATTTCCTGGATATGTGTGATTCATTAGGAATTGTCTATATGGACGAACTGGCAGGATGGCAAAACGGATACGATTCAAAAGTAGGTCCTAAATTAGTTAAAGAAATGATAGAACGCGATGTGAATCATCCTTCCATCATTATTTGGAGTAATGGCAACGAAGGAGGATGGAATTATAATCTGGATCCTTTATTCGCCCAATACGATAAATTACAGAAACGCCACATGGTACACCCTTGGGCCGATTTCAATGATCTGGACACCCACCATTATCCCACTTATCTGACCGGAGTGGCACGTTTTACCAACGGCTATAAAGTATTTATGCCTACCGAATTCATGCATGCCATGTATGATCAGGGAGGTGGTGCCGGACTACGTGACTTTTGGGATCGTTGGTGCACGAACCCTCTGTTTGCCGGAGGCTTTATCTGGGTATTCTGTGACGAAGCTCCCAAACGTTCTGATAAAGGAGGCATATTGGATTCTGATAAATCCAATGCTCCTGACGGGGTAGTTGGTCCGCGTAGAGAAAAAGAAGGAAGTTACTATGCTATCCGCGCACAATGGTCGCCCATCCAGTTAAAACCGCTGCTGATTACTGACCACTTTGACGGCAGCTTCCTGGTTACTAATGAATATACTTATACTAACTTGGACAAATGTCGCATGACTTACAAAATACGTACTTGCGAAACACCTTTGAAAGATGCAATGGAAAGCGGTAAAGTTATCGCAGAAGGCCATGTACAACTGCCTGCCATCACACCGGGTGAAACTGGAAAAGCCCGCTTCACTCTTCCTGCTTCTTTCCGGGAAGGTGATGTACTGGAGTTAGAGGCTTTTGACAAAGAGGGGAAAAGTATCTGTAACTGGACCTATCCTATCCGACTGGAAAAACAATACTTTGATCATAAAATGGCGCAGACTCCGATGACCCTGGAAGCGGTACAACCGGCCACCGCCACTCAAACCGCTACCACCATCGAACTGAAAAGCGACCGTGTAACCGTCACTTTTAACCCGGCTACCGGCATGATCAGCCGTATCATATCAGGAGGAACAGAAGTTCCATTCAAAGACGGTCCTGTGGCAGTGGGCATGAAAATGCGCTACGAACCAACATTGAGCTATGTCCGCAACAGCAACGAGGGGGCTGTTTACTGTGCCAAATACAAAGGTGCCGCCGACTCCATCGTATGGCGTCTTACGGACAAAGGACTACTCTATATGGATGCCATTCTGCTGAACCGGGCTTCCGGCGGAGGTGGATTTGATGATGCTTTCATGGACTCCAAAGTATTCAATCTCGGTCTGACTTTCTCTTATCCTGAAAAGAATTGCTCCGGCATGAAATGGATGGGCCGCGGTCCATACCGTGTCTGGAAAAACCGGATTCCGGGAACGAATTATGGAGTATGGCACAAAGAGTATAACAATACCATCACCGGAGAAAGTTTTGAAAATCTGGTTTATCCGGAATTTAAAGGATATCATGCCAATATGTATTGGGCCACTTTGGAAAGTGACACAACACCGTTCACCATTTATTCCCGGAATGACGGTATCTTCTTCCATGTGTTCACTCCCGAAGAACCGAAAGGACGCGTAAAAGACACCATGCCCAAATTCCCTGAAGGGGATATATCCTTCCTGCTGGACATCCCGGCTATTTGCTCCTTTAAACCAATTGAGCAACAAGGGCCGAACAGCCAGCCGGGTAATATCCGTATCAAATCGGGGGATGAAGGACTACACCTTAATTTGATGTTTGATTTCCGACAATAAACAAGTGAATAGTGATTAATTTAATAGCAGAATCATGAAATTAATAACTTTTGTATGTGCCGCCTTTCTATGCCTTCCGTCTTTGGCACAAGAAAAATTTCCGGACGGCACACCTGTATCCGATTGGTTTAAGGACAGTAAGATAGTAGATATAAACACATTAGGTAAAAAATACATTCTGACAGATTACGGCGTCATCAATGACAGTACCCTGTTACAAACAGAGAAAATACAATCTGCCATCGATGCTGCCGCACAAAATGGTGGCGGAGTTATCGTTATTCCCAAAGGAACCTATTTAAGCGGAGCGCTGTTCTTCAAACCCAAAACACACCTGCATCTGGAGGAAGGAGCTGTGTTGAAGGGAAGTGATGATATCAGCAACTTCCCCATCATAGACACCCGCATGGAAGGGCAAAGCTTGAAATATTTCGCGGCGTTGGTCAATGCCGACAAAGTGGATGGCTTTACGTTATCTGGAAAAGGAACTATTGATGGTAACGGATTAAGATATTGGAAATCATTTTGGCTTCGTCGAAAAGTCAATCCCCAATGTACCAATATGGATGAATTACGTCCCCGGCTGGTTCATATTTCCCATAGCAATAACGTCCAACTCTCAGGAGTACGCCTCATTAACTCTCCCTTTTGGACTACCCATCTTTATAAATGTAATCACATAAAAATATTGAACCTCTATATTTTCTCACCGGAGAGACCGGTAAAGGCTCCAAGTACGGATGCCATTGATATTGATGTATGCAGCAATGTACTGGTAAAGAACTGCTATATGTCTGTCAATGATGACGCCATAGCTTTAAAAGGTGGAAAAGGTCCCTGGGCAGACCAAGATCCGAACAATGGAGGTAATTTCAACATCATCATAGAAGATTGTACATACGGTTTCTGCCACGGCGCCCTCACTTGTGGAAGCGAATCCATCCACAATCGCAATATTATCTTGCGACGCATTCACATCACCAATGCCAATCGTTTGTTATGGTTAAAGATGCGGCCGGACACACCTCAACAATATGAATATATTCTGGTAGAAGATATCACCGGAGATGCAGATCATTTTCTGTATATCAAACCTTGGACGCAATTCTTTGACCTGAAAGATCGAAAAGACATTCCCATTTCTTACTCAAACCATGTGACAATGAGAAACATTGATTTTAAATGCGATAATTTCTTCAGTGTAGAAAAGTCTGATCAATATCAACTTACTAACTTTACATTCGAAAACCTGAACATTAAAGCTAAAAACGGGAAATGCGACAAAGAAATGATTGACAATTTCATTTGGAAAAAGGTAAGTATAAATAATATAAAATAAAATCAGCAGTTGAATAAATCAAATTCAACAAGATCTAATCACAAGCCACGTCTGGCACTATCCAAACGTGGCTCCTGTTTTTTCAACATGAAATTCACAAAATTCCGGTGTATTCCACATATATCCGGCATTCGTTTCTTTACTCAATAGTTCAATAACTCTTCCAAGCATCAGCCTCTTTGGCATTACGGGCTTTTGCACGCATTTTCTTACTGAAAATGATTCCTAGCAGCTTATCGGCATCAAACGTAGCGCTGATACCCGCCCCCACCATCAAAGCACTAGGAGTAAATTTGCCTGCCGGCGCAGGTTCCAAACGAGAATCATAGCCTGCCAGCAACTCTTTGTTGATAGGAATCTCTACATAAATTTGTTCCTCTTCCGGAGTTTCAAACGGTCCGTACGGCAATAGTCTGATATACCCTCTACCATCTATTGTATCCACTTGAGAGATATAATAACGAGGAAGTTCCGTTTCAAACTTCATGTTTTTTTTAGGGAAGGGAGTTGATTTCATTTTCCACTTTTCAGGATTGAACAATCTGTCAATTTCTTTCTGTGTTTCATCATCTATCACAATTTCGACTTGACCGCTCAATAGTTGCTGCAAACGCAAAGAGTCCTGTTTGGTCAACTGCTTAGCCTCATTCGTTCTCTGGGCAAATGACAACACCGAGAAACAAAAACATAACAAAAGGAAGAATATACGTTTCATAGCTATCTATTTTTAGTAACTTCCTAAAGATACGCAAAAGTAACGTATGTTCATCCTTTTCATGTCTTTTTCTTTCGTTCTTTTTTTCGTTAATTCTGGTAATAAACTCGTTTTACCCTATTAGACACACTGGTCAAGATCTCGTATGGAATAGTTTCCAGAATCTCTGACAGAACAGTGACCGGTAAATCATCTCCGAAGATGATAGCTTTATCCCCTTCCTTACAATCAATATCCGTCACATCAATCATGCACACATCCATACAGATATTACCCACGTATGACGCTTTCTGCCCATTCACCAAACAATAGGCATGTCCATTTCCCAAACGTCGGTTCAGTCCGTCGGCATAGCCGATAGGAATAGCGGCAATACGGGAATCCCTTTCCAAATGTCCTTTACGACTATACCCCACTGTTTCTTCCTTAGGAACCTCATGAATCTGAAGAATAGTGGTTTTTAATGTACTTACATTATTGATAATCTGATTGGTAAACGGATCAATTCCATAAAGACCGATTCCCAAACGCACCATATCGAACTGAGCATCCGGATAGCGTTCTATCCCGGCTGTATTACAGATATGACGCAATATCTTATGCTGAAAAGCCTCCTGCAAACATTCAGAAGCAGCTTCAAACATTTCTATCTGTCTGCGCGTAAACGAATCAAACTGAGCCCCGTCACTGCCTACCAAATGAGAGAATACAGAACGTGGAATAACAGCTGTCTGCTTCTTCAGACGGTCTATCAGTTCTGGAATCTCTTCGGGTGCAAAACCCAAACGGTGCATCCCCGTATCCAATTTAATATGAATGGGGAAATTCGTTACGCCTTCTTTCTCAGCAGCTTTAATCAGTTCATTCAATAAATGAAAACTGTAAACCTCGGGTTCCAATTTATAATCAAACATGGTCTTGAATGCTGTCAACTCAGGATTCATAATCATAATGGAACAGGTGATTCCCGCTTTCCGCAAATCCGAACCTTCATCAGCCACAGCTACCGCCAAGTAATCCACACGGTGATCTTGCAGTGTTTTAGCTATCTCGTATGAACCGGCACCGTATGCAGAAGCCTTCACCATACATACCATTTTTGTTTCCGATTTCAGTTTGCTGCGATAATAATTCAAGTTATCAACCAAAGCATTCAAATTGATCTCCAAAATGGTTTCATGCACTTTCAGTTCCAAACGATCTGAAATCCGGTCAAAATGAAAAGCACGCGAACCTTTTACCAAAATCACCTCATTACGCAACCCGGCCAGCAAATCCGATTCCAATAATTCTTCTGTAGTACGAAAAAAATACTTTTCTATCTCAAAACGGGCAGCAGCAGTCCGAATTTCCTCTCCTACCCCGACAATCTTCTCTACTCCCCGGCTATGTACCAATTCGGCAACCTGACGATAAAGTAGTTTGCTGCTCTGTCCTGTTTCAAGCATATCCGAGAGGATAAGTGTCCGTTTTTTCCCTTTATCATCAGAACGACGCGACATAAAGTCAAGAGCAATATCCAAAGAAGCCAAATCTGAATTATAACTATCATTGATCAACACACAGCCATTCTTGCCTTCTTTTACCTCCAGACGCATAGCAATCTGTTCCAAACGCGCCATGCGCTCGGTTATTTGTTCAGGGGGAACCATCATATACAAAGCCACAGCCAGACAATGCAACGAATTCTCAATAGAAGCGTCATCTATAAAAGGAATACTAAATTCATTCGGCATCCCCAGATAACGGTATTTAATAGTGGTAGCATGTTCTCCTTTTTGAATGGACTCAATAAACAACGGACGTTCATTGTCCTTTTTCGACCAAGCAATCTCACGCGAGGCAAAAAGAGATTTTGCCACACACGAACTTATCAATCTGTCTCTTATACACATCTCCGAGCCCACGAGACCGGAGCCTATCT
>ERZ1026940.356-NODE-356-length-16324-cov-7.796669_pt1 | contig 16324 bp, 7 predicted proteins | sample MGYA00519306_ERZ1026940 | MGnify/ENA primary metagenome ERZ1026940 (study PRJEB26926, sample SAMN06164613) | human gut metagenome | biome: ENVO:00009003; feature: ENVO:2100002; material: ENVO:00002003 | host: Homo sapiens | place: USA | collected 2012 ...
CACCTATTAAGTCGTCGGCAGCGTCAGATGTGTATAAGAGACAGGGATGACGAAAGTATACTCTCTCTTCTTACAGCCGGTAATACACAAACACTGATTGAGAAAGTTCGTGAAAAATTACAGTCGGCAATACCCGATAAGTCTTATAAATTTATACAGCGAATCCCTCGGCTGATTTTTGCAGGAATATTCAAGATGGATGGAGAACGGTTGCTCTTAAAAGAGTATACCGGTTGTGTCCTGCTGGAAATCAATCATTTGAAAGGATTGGAAGAGGCACGTGAACTGCGTGCCCAAATAGCTGCCTATCCCCAAACATTGTGGGCTTTTGTGGGGGCAAGCGGGCGAAGTGTGAAATTTGTAGTTCCTTATACCCGTCCCGATGGAACTCTGCCGCAAACGGAAACGGAAGCGGCGTTGTTTCATGCGCATGCTTTTCGTCATGCCATCAAGACTTACGAACCCAGATTGTCTTATCCCATCGAACTGAAGGAACCTCATCTCACCCAAAGTTGCCGCCTGAGTTATGACCCTGAAACGTATTATAACTCTCAGGCACTTGCCATTCATCTTGAACAACCTACCCAAATGCCGGTGGAAACGGGATATCAAGAGAATTTTCATAAATTGACCCCTGCGGAGAGTGTCGGAAAATCTTGGTATGAGAAGCAACGTTACGTTTCTGTTCAGTTTGAGCTCGCTTTGGGGCGTGCGATAGAGAAGTATGGAAACATTGATTTGAAACTGGATTTCAAACCGTTGCTTCATTTGCTGGGAGAAGGCTGTTTCTATGCCGGCATTTCCGAAGAGGATGCCGTGAAGTGGACGATGCTGTATTGGGATACCGTCTTGTCGGAAGTTGAAATAAGGGAGACTTTGCATCATACGTATCAGTTGAAGACAGGATTCAATGAAAAGGCATTGTGTAAGCCCGAACAATTACAGGCGTTGAAAGTGAATGAGTTTATGAACCGTCGTTATGAGTTTCGGAGAAATGTGATGACGGGAGTAGTGGAACATCGTGAACAGGGAACATTCTGTTTTCAGTTCAGACCTGTTACCGATTTGGTTTACAACAGTATAGCACTGAATGCTCAGCTTGAAGGATTGCAATTGTGGGATAGGGATGTGCGTCGTTATATCAACTCCGATAGAGTGAAGAACTTTTCACCGATAGATGATTTTCTGCAAAATCTTCCCCATTGGGACGGGCATGACTATATCCGTGAGTTGGCAGGGCGTGTGAAATGTGACAATCCGCATTGGCAGGACTTGTTTTACCGGTGGTTTTTGGGAATGGTGGCGTATTGGCAGGAGCGCGACACGAAACATGCCAACAGCACCTCACCATTGCTGGTGGGCCCGCAAGGTATTGATAAATCTACTTTTTGCACAGAGATTCTTCCTCCGGAACTGCATCTCTATTATACGGATGATTTGGATTTCAGCGAAAAACGCCATGCCATGCTCTATCTGAATCGTTTTGCGTTGATTAATCTGGATGAGTTCGACCAAATCAGTGTCCGTCATCAGGGATTCCTGAAGCATTTGTTGCAGAAGCCTTCGGTCAATGTGCGCCGTCCCAACAGTGCTTATATAGAGAAAGTGCGTCGCTATGCTTCGTTCATTGCCACCAGCAATCACGAAGATTTGTTGAATGATCCTAGTGGCAGTCGTCGTTTTATCTGTGTGCATGTTTCGGAAATAGATAATTCGCAGCCGATAGATTATCGGCAACTTTATGCTCAGGCAGTAGCCGCGTTGGATAGTGGGGAGCGTTATTGGTTTACTCGCGAAGAGGGTGTGCTACAGACGGAAAGTAATCGTGAATTTCAGCAACAGCCTCTTCAGGAACAGTTGTATTACCAATATTTTCGTGGCGCCGATGATGAGTCGGAAGGAGAATGGATGTTGGCAGTGGAGATTTTTCAGTTCTTGCAGAAGAAAAGCGGCATCAAATTGCCATCGGGTAAAATGAATTTGTTCGGACGTTTTCTGAGTAAGTTGGGCATTTTGACTCATCGCACTAAGAATGGTGTATATTATAAAGTGGTGGAACGTACAAAGAGTGACATATTTTGAAAAAAAAGTGAGAGTAATGCTCTTTTTCTAACGATAGCATAAACAAATTGGTTGAGGAACATAGCCTGTTGATAGAAGAAAAATGAATACCTTTGCATTTGAATATAATAAGAATAGAATTTATGGAAACAGGATTGACTTATACTTCGACCGTCACAGTGTCGGAAGAAAACATAGCTGCCACAATGGGCAGCGGAGATCTGGAGGTTTTTGCTACGCCGGCTATGGTAGCATTGATGGAAAATGCGGCAATGAATGCCGTAGTAGGAGAATTACCTGAAGGTGCCACTACTGTAGGTGCGATGATGAACACGACTCATATCAAGCCTTCGGCCATGGGAGATACGGTTTCGGCAACTGCCGTATTGAAGGAAGTGGAAGGCAGAAAACTGACCTTTGAAGTGCATGCCAAGGACAGTAAAGGGGTGATTGGCGAGGGAATGCATGTGCGCTATATTGTAGATAGGGAGAAGTTTATGAGCAAACTTTCCTGAAACTTTCTGTGGCTCTGAATATCGGTGAAGAATCTGTAAACGTCCAAATGTATGTTTACAGATTCTTTACATATCTATGATATGGTGAGTGCTGTCTGTTCTCTGTGGATTCGGTTAATAATTGGTTTCATGGACAATGTTGCCTTTTATGATTGTATCATTACATTCCTGTATTTTGATTAATTTCTCAATGCCGGCGTTGTTTGGAGTAAGGAATAAGTTGTTGGTGATATGTAGTCCGTCCACCGATTTGGCATGAATGGCATCGGTTCCTTTTAATTGAAAGCGGTTGTTGTCAATATGAATGTTTCGATGTACATAGCCTTCATTGCGATTGTTTTCGGGGGCGATGAAAATAACGGGTGTACCGCATTCGATAAAATGATTGTCCCGGATAGTTATATCGCGTACCATGCCCGATTCAAACCAACTGCGTGCATCGTTTGCTATCAGGATGCCACTCATCTGCATTCGGAAGAAAGTGTTCTTCTCTATCAGAACTTTACGTCGGGTAGTTACTAAGAGTCCTCGTGACGGAATGCGGGAGAAGAAATTGTTTCGGACTATGACTTCCGGAGTATAAGTGACATTTTCTACAACCAGATTGGGAATGGTTTTGAGATTCTGTGGAATCGTTCGGTTCAAAGTAACAATTATTTCGCGTTCATTTTTCATTTCAGCTTTCTTTACTTTGGCAGTAGCCAGTGGCAATAAGGTGTTGGGGTGGATAAATTCTATTTCATTTCCCTGAAAGAAGGATTGGAAACCATAAGTCTGGGGGTGCATATATTTGAGCACAATCTTGTCGGGGGCTGGGAACTCAGTTATCCTCAGGTGGGTGCCGTGTATATTGATAGGGTCGTCATGCGCTCCCGAGAAGCGGGAGTTCTCAATCAATATCTTGCCTTTGCAGCCGGACATCTGTATAAAATCGGCAAATCCGGCACAAGTGCGTCCGCTCCCGAATTCCGGCTCAAAAGTAAGATGTCTGTAAGTTAGATTTTCGGACACCTGTCCCACTAGTCCGAAGTTGCCCAAAAAGGCGAAATGGATATTCTCCAGAGTGACGTCTTTGCTGTATTGGATAAGCCCGCAGACTTCATCACGAATGGCATCACGCATTTGGAATACCATTCCGACTTTGGCTTGTGGAGGCTGATTATATATGAAACGAAGAAGATTGGGCTCCAGTTCGATGGCTTTTTGCAGGTCGGAGAGGGGAGACCAGCTTCGCCAGGTAATATCATCTTGTGCATTATATATTTGGGCGATGCCTTTTGACAATTTCCAGTGATGGCCGATAAATGAAAATTGACCGTTTTCTATCACATACTTGGATTGCGGATGAATACGGACATTCATGTGTTTTTCACCTACTTCGGTTACGGTCAGTTCGGGCACAGTAGGGTCGGCTGCGGTGATGGTCATGTTTTTCAGTTGGATATTCTTACATTGGTCTATGGCAAAGCCGGTTATTTCTCCGTGGGTGATGATACGGGCACCTTTTCCATCAATGGTCAGGTTTTGGAGGTTTTTGAGCCAAAGTCCGATGTGTTTGGTCTGGTTCGGGTTCTCTTGTTCTGAGGTAGTGTTGGATATGTGATAAAGTTGATGTGATGAACTTTCACGATAGATATGATAATCAGCATTTTGAAGTTCAATGATTACCGGTCTCCCATTATAGCTTTTTACCTTTTCTATCGCTGTTTGTATTTTGTTTGTCATGTCTCCTCTTTCGGGAGCCAGACGAATGACATTCTGTGCCGGCAGAGTGAGTGTGGCAGCGCAGAATGTTACTAATATGAGAAATGTTTTTTTCATGACTATCTGGATTTATACTTTTCTAGGTTTACTTTGGGGCACGGTTACTTTTTTCGGAAACTCTTTCCTTGTGATTACCCATGCCTTCTTCCCCTTTTTGGGGGAAGAAGGTATGGAATAAGTACATGGCTCTGCTGTGCAGAGTGCTTTGATAATGTACATCATTTTGTTTTTATCGGTTGAAACGGAAGCGGTATTCTTGTTTCACTTTTATAGCATCGAGTGTAGGTGTAACACACTTCTCGGGATTTACATTCTTTTCAAAGTAAATGTTGGCATCAGCCGATTTCAGCCCGTCTATCCGTAATACCAACGGATTAGTTTCTATCGTTCCTTTCAGCCGGCTCAGACTGAGAATCCAGTCAGTACCGTCGTAGAATGAATCTGCAACTAAATTTCCGTTCAGATAGGCATTGGCTTTGTCGCCTTTGTAGTTGATGTACATTCGGGTCTCTTCCTCGCCGGCAGTCGGTGCCGGTGCATTAACTTCGTAGAGCGCAAGATGTTCTTCGGGGGCGAAGGAATGCGGTGTCTCTTTGTGCTTCACTACAATGACCGGCTGTTTGTCGGAGGCTCCGGTCCAAGTTCCGTCAGTGTGCCATACAAAACGTTGTCCGTTGGTCATCAGTATTTCTATTTCTGCGACTATCGGCTGGGGAGTGCTATCCGGAAAGCGGAAAGTAATGGTGTTCTCTCCGTTCTGAATCAGTTTGCAGACATCTGCACGACGGTAATCTCCCAATGTTGTGGAGGAAACTTCTTTGCCGTTCAGCAGGCATATCGGATTGCTTTCTGAAGCATAGCGTATCCATGCCTGCTCTACGCCGGCAAATGAATGTATTGCAAAATTCCGTTTTACTTCTTTTTCTTCTCCGGCAGGACGGATCCATTGACCGTATCCCATTGGGCGAAGCGGGCGGATGGATGCCTGAAGGTCGTGGACGGGTTGACGGAAGAGCTTTTGCATAAACCGGCCGTTGCGATACATTTGGATTTCGGCATTGGGATTATTGTCTATCAGTGTAATGCCTTCTTCATCATAAATTAAGGATGAGGCGGTGAGTGCAACAAACTCTTTGCCTCTGATTGTTCCTTTCCATAGTTGGTCGGATTCTTCTTCGGTCAGTGTAACCAGACGAACTTTGGCACCGTCTTTCTGTGTGATTTCGATGCTGCAATCCGTTCCCGGAACAAGCTGGTTGATGAAGTAGCCGTTTTTGTCGGCTTTGCACACTCCGTTGTTCACCTTTATATCTTGTATGTTTTTATTTTCCAGCAGATATTCTCCACCTATTTGGTCATCTTCAAAAAAGAAGAAGGTGCGGGTATTCCCTTCTTTCAGAGAACAGATGGGCTGTACTGTTGCATATTTCAATTGTACACCGCCCATATTCTGATTGAATGGCCATAAGAAGTAGGTGCCGTCCTTGACGGTTATTTTATGGTTGGGAATGCGGAGCGTTTCGTCTTTTAACTTAACTTTGAACTGTACATTCTTATAGTCCTTTTTACTGTTTCGATACAGATAGTTGGAGCAAAACAGATAACCGGAGTTGTTATGCAGACGGACTGCCCATTGCAGGTTGTTACGGTTTTGGTTGCTGGTGGGCAGATAGGCAGCAGCCGGAGCCAGCGCAGTACCGAAATCGTTCATGAAATAATTGTATTTTTTTGTTTCCTGCATGACAGTTCCCAAGGTTCCGAATTCGCGAATAGGGGCTTGATAATCATAATTGATTCTGGGACCGGAAGATTGGAAAGTTCTTTTTTCCCCTACAGGGTTTGAGCCACCCACATACATATAATATCCCATCAGATTGGCACCGCATCCCAAACGCAAGTTGATCATTTCTCCTGCCAATTCTTCCGGTACGACAGCGCGACGGTGGCGGAACGTGGTACTTCCCACTCCTATTTCGCAGGTGAAGAATGGAGAATCATTGTTTTCTCCGTTTAATGATTCCACATCACCTTCTATTTTAATGATGTCTGTTCCGATATTGTCGGACAAACGGTTGTATGTGAAAAACTCAAAGTTCGAGGTCGGCATTTCTTCTTTTCCGCTTGTCACCCACGGTGCCTCAATGTAGAATCCTGCGTATGGAACGATTTCTCCTTTGGGATATTCGCTGTCCATCCAGTGAGTCATGGAGTAGAGGGGAACATCAAAACCGATTTCCACAGCCATTTTTTTCAAGTTCATCAGATGAGAGATAATCATGCCTTGGCTAACATATTCGTTTTCCAGCTGAATGGCCATGACGGGACCTCCGTCTTTATACAGAAGTCCTTTCACTTGCTTGTAAATAGCTTCGTACCAATGACGTACATAGTTCAGATAAAGTGGATCGTTGGAGCGTGTTCTGAAATTAGGGTTGCCTATAATCCAGTCCGGCAGTCCGCCATTCTTTATTTCGGCATTACAGTAAGGCCCTATACGCAGATGCACTTTCAGTCCTACTTCTTTGCAGAGTTGGATAAAACGTCGTAGGTTGAGATGCTCTTGCCAGGATAGTTCTCCTTCCATCTCCTCATGCAATGACCACAGGCAATAAGTTGCTACAATATTTATGCCCGATGCCTTCATCTTCAATAAGGCATCTTTCCAATAGTTAGGATGCATTCGGCTGTAATGGAATTCACCCATAACAGGAAGTTGTGGAATTCCACCTTCATCCATATACAGATTATTAACACGGATTTCTTTTCCTTTTGGTCCTGTATTTCCCATCTTCAGATATTCGATGGAAGGAGGAGTGACTCTGCTCAAATTAATGTTATATTGCGCAGAAAGCGTAGCTGCACTGAAAGCCAATGCAGTAAATATAATTGCTTTTTTCATGATACATATGTAATTTATAAACATCAGTAGTTGGAAATCAACTCTGATTCATGGTTTAAAATACTATAATTCAGTTAATTAATTATTCTTATTGTTTCCCAATTATGATTCCCAAGGAGAAAAAGTAAAAACTAATCGAATTTAAGCTGTATCCATCCGGCTATGTCACCATCTTCAGCGATATATGAATCTAGATACCTTGTCCTGTTGGAATCGTAATTGAGGTAAAATTCATTGCCTGCATCGGAATAATTGGCTACTAAAAAAGATGTGGCATCGGGCAAAACCCAGGCTCTGAGATGTTGCTTCCCGTTTGATTCGATTGTTACTGCATTTCCATTCTCATTGATCAGCTTGCCGATTATGATATTTTGCTTTGTCGATCTGAAATCATTTGAGCCGTATTTATTTCCGTCTTTATTAAAACCGTGTACAGGTATCGTTCTTTGGCGGAGATAATCGGATTGAGTTTCTGGATAAAAGGCTTTTGCCGTTCCTTCGGTGCGACCGATATGGTCATCCGGATAGACACTCCATAATGATTTTCGTTTCCAATACAACGTATTATAGATGTCAGGAAGGTGGAAACCTATACCGATTTGGCGAATACTGTTACCAATCTTGAATATATTCAGAATATAATCGATTCTTAGCCTGTTGTTATTGTCGAAAGAATAAACGAGCTCAATCGGATTTTCTTCATATTTTCCACGGACAGTGATGGAAACACCCTTATCAGTCTGTTCGATGGACTCCGATTCAAATCTCCAATCCTTTAAAGGTTCTGAGGTAAAACCGAGGAATTTTCCGGTCTGTTCCTGCGGAATATAATCAATGACTTCGTATTCTTTCAGATGGGGTATTGCATACACCATTGCCGGTCCGGTAATGATGTGTTCTCCATTTTTCATTATTGAAACCAATGTTCCCGTTTTACGAGAGAACTCATATCGGATATTTTTTGAAATGATTTGATAGGATGTATCGGAAGAAAGAACCTGTACTTTCCCTTTTGTCAATCCGGGGATAGCATAATAAGGGGAATAGACTTTAGGGATTTTCCATGTCGATAAGTCAAAACCTCTTCGATCCCTTATGACGAGGGTTAGTGTATCCCCTTTTACAATGTGAGGTATACGAAGTGTTCCCTGCCTTCCGGGAAGAATGTCAGTTGTCACAACTCCTTGCTGTTTCATGTCTTTCCAGATAATATCCGTCTGATTTGTATTTAATGTATTATATCTGTTATCTAATGTAATCAATGTCTCGTTGCCGGATATTTCAAAATGTTTACTGGTGACAATGATAGGAGAGTAGCTCATTTTCATATGCCAGAATTCCGGTTTTTCTCTCCTGAATCCATCGACAACTCCCCAAGGACCGTATCCGCAAGGAGCATTTTCTTTGGGGTAGAATATCTCATCGGTACATCCCCAGATACCTAGTCCGGTGATGGAAGGTGACTCCTGGATAAAATCGACAAAATATTTAAGATAGTCTCCCCACATATCTCTTAGTCCCGGATCTGTTATGTTCTCGGAAGTATTGTAGCAATTCAGATGGAGGGCTTCCCCGAATATGATCGGGCGGAAGTAATTCTCGAAAGCCATTAGTCCTTTCCAACCCGGATAATGCTTAGTTCCGATATCTGTTGCTTTTATGATTCCGTGAGTTTCCGAATGGGAGAATTTGACCGGAATGCCGGATGCCAGTTCTTTAGCCAGTAGCAGGTTGTTGTAAAATTTAGGTTTCCATTCGCTTTCATTTCCTAAAGACCAAAGTAGAATGCAAGGGTGCGTCCGATCCCTGACTACCATTGACTTGAAACCGTAAAAGATTTGGCTGATCCTGTCATACGAATCTTTTCCGGACTCCCAGCAGACTGGTGCTTCATCTTCTACAAAGATACCGTATCGGTCACATAAGTCCAACATATAACTATCCGGAGGATAATGCGAAGTACGGATATAATTACAATTGGCATTCCGTAACTGTTCGATATCACGGCGTAAGGAAACCGTGTCTTTAATGGCACGTCCTTCATAAGCGGAAATATCGTGACGAGAAACACCTCTTAATTTAACAGGGAGATTATTTACGTAAAGAATATTCTCTTTGATTTCTATTTTCCTGAATCCGAAATTTCTTTGTATGATCTCTACTTTTTCATTATTCTCAAAGAGAGAGACTTCAACAGTATATAAAAAAGGAGTTTCTGCATGCCATAGTTTAGGGGCATCGATAACGATGTTTTTCAACTGCTTAAACGTCGTTTTTTGCCGATAGATCTCTTTTGCCTCTTTGGATAATCCTTCGATACCTCTTTCCCTGATGATGATTTCGATTTTGGGATTTTTCTGTCTGCCGGATATTGAGAGGTGAGTATTTAATATGCCTTGCTTTAAATCATCAGATAATTGCGCTTCGCAATATAAATCGTTGATATACGTTTGTGGGATTGCAATCAATTCAACATTTCGTAATATTCCTCCGACTTGGTGCTTGGCATAATGGGATATTTTTGATATTCCGCTGGCTAACGATTCGCTACGTACATAGACCGTCAGCCGGTTTTTACCGGAAAGTAAGAAAGGGGTTAACTCTTTTTCAAATTGCGTCATCGAACCTGTATGTTCCCCTATATATTTCCCATTGAGGTATATCCGGCATTCGCTTTCAACAGCTCCGAAACGGATCAGTGTCTTTTGCTTTTTCCAATCGGCGGGGAGTTCGAACTCTTTGTAATATCCGGCCCATTTTCCGGGTTCAATCAGGTATGATTCCATATACCATTCCGATGGAACGCTGATTGGTTCCCATTTGAAATTCGGTTTGCTCACGTTGCCCGGAATGTTTTCCACGTTACAGGCAAATAACCAATCGCCGTTCAATGAGTGTATGGGTTGGTTTACTCCTTTTACGTAGGAGGGTGATGGTGTGTGTGCCACCGAATGCTTTCGGTTTAAGCCGGCATATAACGTTTTGACTGTTTCGAAGGTGTAGACCTTGTCTGTCTGTGCCCATCCGCCGGCAGAGCTTAGGCTGAATGCCAGCAGGAGTAACCATTTTTGAAGATATCTTTTCTGAACAATCATATATTTTTTGTATAAAAATTCCTTGTTTATGCGAATCAGTGGTTGAAAATTAATGCTGGTTTATGGTTTAAAATGTCATAATTTTGATTGACTTATTGTTTTTTATTTTGTTGAAAATAAGTAAATCAGAATAATGATTACCTTTGTTCTTAATAATCAAAGTATCTTGTGTAACTCTTTGTTTTTTTCCTAATAAAAGGGTATCAAAACTAAAATGGCCTATCAAATTGTCAATTGTTGGGGTAGGGGGGCCTGCCCGAAGCAACGGTCACGACCTTGGAGGGGGAATACACAAAACAAACTGTTTTCGGGCGAGTAAACCTCGCCCTTATTGACAAAATAACAGCATTATCAACGGTTTGACACAATTCTCCAAAGGCTATAGTCTTAGTCTCACCACACCTTTTATGGAGTCACCTTTGCGTAAAGGCCTGTATCCTTTCTGTGCATGGGACACTAAATAAGTATCACGACCTGCATTATTATAATCAGCTACCAAAAAGCGTATATTGTTGCCATCTATCCAGGCACGGAAATGTTGCGTGCCGTCCGATAGTACCGATATTCTTTCTTTTCCGTTTCCACTTAATACGGCAGTATATATATTCTCTTTGGTTGAACGGAAAATATTGGAGCCGTTGGCTGTCTGGTCGAAAGACCATGCCGTTGTCGGTTCTTTAGAAGGTCCTGCCAGACCGGATACAGGCAATGTTTCATCAAAAGCTTTTGCTGTTCCTTCCAAAGCGCCGATATGATCTTTCGGGTAGGCATTCCAATATCCTTTACGTTTCCATTCCAATTGGTTATAGAAATGGGGAACGGTAAATACAAGTCCGGTTTGCCGGGGAGAAATATCTTGCAATAAAGTAAAATTGTATGATACAGTGATTTCTCCATCAGGGTAAAAACGATAGCTGAACTTGCCTTCTGCTTCTTTGTAACTTCCCAGGATATTGACTTCAATGACTTCTTTCATTGCAATACATTCTACTGATTGCGCCACCCAGTTTTGACAGACCGGATTGAATGGCGCAAAAGTCTGGTTTTTGCCTGTCATCTGTATGCCTTCACCTTCACCGTTCAAGGGGAGTACCATCAGTGAGGGAGATTGGTTCAACACACTTTTACCTTGGTGTGCAGCAGTCAGGAGTCCGTTGCGTTTGCTAATCTCAAACTGGTATTTTCCTGCATTTATCCGGATAAGGTCTTTCGATTCTTGGCAAGTGAGTTTGCCTGCCGGGTGTTTCGGGGATTGTGATTCATTGTTCTCGGGTAAGATACGGAAACAATAACGGTCAATTTCAAAGCCGCGGACTCCTGTGACGGTCAGGTTCAGCATCTCGGTATGGCGTAATGATTCCGGCAAGGTTATTTCCAGTTCGCCTGCCGAACGGGGTGCGATGTCACCGGTGATATTACCTTCTTGTCCACCGGCTTCCCAGGTTATACGGCATTCTGCCAAGTTACTGAAAAGGTGGCGGTTTTCAACTTGGAACCGTATCTTTCCTTCATGGTCCATATTTCCTTTCAGGGAGATTTTAACGGGACTATATGCCTTTTTCATCCCCCAATATTCGGGTTTTTCGCGGCGCCAGCCGTCTATGGTTCCCCAAGTGCCGTAACCTACTGCTTTTTCGCCCGGCAGAAAGAAAGTGTCGTCAATCCCTACCCAGATGGCACCTCCTAAAACACCTTGACTGTGGTACATATCATTCCACATGGCGTCTAATAATTTTCCCCACATATTGCGCAAACCGGGATCTGCGGCAAGTTCCAGGCGGTTGTATGCGTTCAGGTGACAGAATTCGTCAAAAGTTACCGGGCGTTTATAGTGGCGGTATTTGTCGGGACCTTCCGGGCCGGGGTAATGATGGTTAGTTATTTCAAGCGTTCCTTCGTCGGCATCCGGTCCCCACTGGCTGAAAATGCGAGGACGGGTAGGATCCAGCTGTTTGACTGTTTCCGATGCTTGTTTGAAGTATTCCTTGAATTTCAGTGATTCGTTTCCCATTGACCACATCAGGATGGAAGGGTGGCTACGGTTCAGGTTTACCATTTCGACATGCTGGTTGACCAGCACGTCATAGTGCTTGTCGGCGGGTACATCCGCTTGGTGCGCCCAACAGAAGGGAGCTTCTACTTCGACAAACATACCCAGTTCGTCACAGGCTTCCAGCAGTGCTTCATCGGGTGGATAGTGGGAAGTGCGGATATAGTTCACATTGCCTCGACGGAATAGTTCGACATCTTTGCGCCATATATCATTGTTAAGCGAACGTCCGCGTAAGGGCATAACTTCGTGCCGGCAGACTCCACGGAGCTTTATGGGATGGTTGTTGACAAAGATTTGGTTGCCTCGGACTTCTATTTGTCGGAATCCTATGCGGCGGGTTGTGGCGGATAGGATTTTTTGCTTGTTTTTTAATTGGCACGTCAGGCTGTACAGATATGGGTGTTCGCTATCCCATTTTACCGGCTTGGTAACGGGAAGGGATATACTGATGGTTTCTGTTTTTCCATTGATGATTGTCGGTACCGGAGAGGAGGCGGATGGCAAGGGGATAATCTTTCCGGCGGCATCTTTCAGGATAAAGTTTACAGTCAGCCCATCTGCTTTTTCCTTTGATTCATTGGCAATGGTGATTTCCGCTTTAAGTATGGCATCGGTATAAGTGGAATCGAATGATGTAGTGGCATGGAACATGGAAAAATTTACTTCGGGCAAGGCAAACAAGTAAATGTCGCGTGTGATTCCGCCCAATGGATGGACTGCGTAGTTGGAGGCATTGGAAGTTGCATCGGCTATGCTTTCCGAGGTAACGGAAAGGGCTATTTGGTTTGTTTTTCCATAAGTTACCAAATCGGTGACATCCAGCTCGAATGCTGTGAATCCGCCTAAATGGGAACCGGCTTCTTTTCCGTTGACAAACACTTTGCAATCACTGTACACAGCATTGCAACGTAACTTGATACGTTGACCTTTCCATGAGGCAGGTAGGGCGAAATTCCGGACATATCCGGCGGCTTCCCCTTTTTTAACTTCGAATCCTTGCATCACCCATTCGCCGGGCACTTGGATTGTATTCCAGTTTTTCACGTCTTCCGTTCCATTGAATCCGCTTTTGAGTGACGGATGGAAATACCATTCCCCGTTTAGTGAAATTTTTTGCCCTTGTATGGTGGCAGGCAGTGGGGAGAGGCGGGGGACTATTGTTTCTGTTGCTTTCCCGGATAATATTAACAGGAAGAGCAGACCAAGTGTAACTAAAACTTTTTTAAGCATGATTTTCTTTGTTTTGATGATATGCAAAAATAGGTAATACATAGGGAAAAAAGAAAGGGAACAGATGGGGAAGTGGGTGCAAAAAGGCGGTTATCGGAAGAAAAAATGTACAAAACGGAAATACACATTTCATTCTGTTGAAAATATGTGCATGGTTATCCGAAAAAAAAATAGCAAAGACCCGTTTAGGGGGCTCCCTGCAAGTATCCGTTATTTTAGGATTATATAATTTTCTTCATAAAGCTCATTTCGGATCAGCCCTGTTGTATCCGAAATCATTCTGTGGGGTGTAACGGTTGTAGTTGTCGTAGCGGATGAGGGGGAGATTGCCCTGTTAAGCGATCAGACTACTGCGGCTTATGTTTTCAAGCACTACTTTTTATTGAGTCTTGCTTTTAATTGATTTATAAAAATAATTCCGGCGTGAGGGCGTCTGAAAAGGGCATCTTCAAAAAATAGCCGCATAGACAAAAAGGAGATGTCACGACCTTGGGAGTAATGCACAGAGCAAGTCTTTTCAGGCGGGCAAACCTCACCCCTACTAGCAAAGCAACAGCATTATTAACTTTTTGATATAGTCCCAAACAGTCAAAAGCCTGCGTATTGCCTTTGCTTAAAGCTATTAGATCTATGGTTGATTCTTTCGTAATTCGGAAATATAATTCCAATTTGTTTATCACAAAGTCATTGAATCATGTTGTTTGACAAAAGAATCTTGCTTTTTTAATGAGTTTGTAACGAATAAATATATTCATATAACTTCTTATAGAACGGATGCTTAGTCAGCGTAGAGGCATCTCCCAATATAATAAGTTTCATGCGTGCACGTGTAATTGCTACATTCATTCGTCGCAAGTCATTTAGAAAACCAATCTGTCCCTCTTCATTTGCACGTACTAAACTGATGAGGATAACGTCTCGTTCCTGTCCCTGAAAACCATCTACCGTATTGATGGTGATAAGGTGTCGGTAAGGCTTGAAGAAAGCATCTCGTTTTATCAGTTGACGGAGATATTGTACTTGTGCTTTATAAGGAGAAATCAGTCCCACATCAATCCGTTCTTCCAGAAAACGGTCTTTACCTATTTTATTGATATAGTTGGTAAGTTGGGAAATGGAGAGTGCCGCCTCCTCTTTATTGATACGGCCGAAGCTTTCACCCACAAACTCTTCGTTGCATTCCATTCCTTCCGTATTTATCCATTCTATCGGTGTGTCATAGTCCAATATACTCCGATATTTTACTTCGGGAGCTGATTTCAGTTCACCCTGATAGAACCATTCTGAAGAGAAACGCATAATTTCGTCATTCATTCTATATTGTACCTTTAACAAGGATACAGTGTCGGGTTTGTTGTCTGCAATCTCCTGCATCAGTGTCCGGTCTAATCCTCCACGAGCTGCTTCCATGCATTTAATGGTAGGAGGAAGCTGGCAATAATCACCGGCCAGAATGACACGGTCTGCTTTGCGTATGGCAATCCAGCAGGCAGGTTCTAGAGCTTGTGCGGCTTCGTCTATGAATAAGGTACTGAATTTGCGTCCTGTTAAAATTCGGTTGGCGGAACTTACCAGTGTGCAGGCTATCACACGTGCTTCGCCGAACAATGCTTCGTTGATGCGAATTTCCAGTTCGGTGGCACGGTCTTTCAGTGAGTTTATTTTCTGTCGGATATTCTCACGCTCCGCTCCTTTGCGCGAACGTCCGTAGAGCTCGCGTATTGCTTTTCGGATACTCCATAATTGCGGATAATCGGGATGGCTTTCAAAACGGCGTTCATAGGTAAAAGCAAGCATTTTGTCATTGACGCGGGTGGGATTACCAATACGGAGAACGGGAACGCCCCGGTCCACCAGTTTCTCGCTAATCCAGTCTACAGCCATATTGCTTTGTGCGCAAACCATCACTTGATTTTCCCGGTGAAGGGTCTCGTAAATGGCTTCTACCAATGTGGTAGTCTTACCGGTTCCGGGCGGACCGTGGACTATAGCAACATCTTTGGCATGCATCACTTTATTTACTGCTTCCTCCTGCGTATTGTTTAACCAAGGGAAACGGGTGAAGCCGAAACTGAAAGTTTCCGCCTTTTGGTTGCCATGAAAAATCTCACGTAACTCTGCCAGACGATTCCCTTTTGCCTTGAGGACTTGTCCCAACGCTTCGAACATCAACCGGTAACTGGTTTCATCAAAATAAAGCTGTACTCCCAATTGTCGCTCGGTTGCCTGTATGCTGAGCAATGCATCTGCCGAGGGGAGAACGATTACCATTCGGTCTTCGTCCACGTAGTTGACAGTTGCCGTAAAATTGAAATAATGTAATTGGCCTGATGCATTTTGCGTAAAAAAGCATACCGGACGGCCGAATTCAAATACATGTTCTATGTCTTTGTCTTCTTGCCTTTCAACTTCTACAACCAATTGGTTCAATGAGTTATAATAGCTTCTGCCTGCCGATATCGGATACCAGCACATACCCCGTTTCACTTTGCGCCCGATGCCCATTGCTTCAGTCTGTTGCCTGAAAGTCTCTTTTTCGTAATCATATTCTAATTTTAGTAACAACTCTTTGCGTTGTAGTTTGTTAATTATATTAGAAAGGGGTATATGTTGGTTCATAATGATGCTTTTTTCTATAAGAATTGCAAAGATAATAATCTGTCTCTTATACACATCTGACGCTGCCGACGACTTAATAGGTGTAGAT
>ERZ1026940.375-NODE-375-length-16026-cov-5.565337_pt1 | contig 16026 bp, 8 predicted proteins | sample MGYA00519306_ERZ1026940 | MGnify/ENA primary metagenome ERZ1026940 (study PRJEB26926, sample SAMN06164613) | human gut metagenome | biome: ENVO:00009003; feature: ENVO:2100002; material: ENVO:00002003 | host: Homo sapiens | place: USA | collected 2012 ...
GAGATAGGCTCCGGTCTCGTGGGCTCGGAGATGTGTATAAGAGACAGTCATATAGCTGCGCGTATCCTGCGGTCCCAGCTCCGCGCGGCCTACGTCGCTCAGACGGATGATGCGGTCGGCGTCCTCGCGCACCACCAGATCGTTGAACTCCTGCGAGGTGTGCATCAGTCCCAGCGTGCGGATGGTCAGCTCGGTGGTGTTGCCCTCGATGCTTCCCGACGGCAGCTCGACGTTCTCCCGGTCGAGCGCGCTCTTGACGTCCGCCGGCGTGATGCCGTATCCGGCCATCTTGGCCGGGTCGAGCCACAGACGCATCGAATAACGCTTCTCGCCCCATATCTGCACGCCGCTCACGTCGCTGATCGTCTGCAGCTGCTCCTTGACCGTCAGGTCGGCGATCTCGCTCAGCTCCAGCAGCGAACGCTTGTCGCTCTGAATGGTCACCATCAGGATCGGCGTGGCGTCGGCGTCGGCCTTGGTCACCGTCGGCGGGTCGCAGTCGCGGGGCAGGTAGCGCTGCGCGCGCGACACCTTGTCGCGCACGTCGTTGGCGGCCGTTTCAAGGTCTACCGAAAGTTCGAATTCGACCGTGATGCGGCTCTGGCCCTGACTGCTGACGCTCGACATCGACCGGATGCCGGGAATGCCGTTGATATTCTGTTCGAGGGGTTCGGTGATCTGGTTCTCGATCACATCGGCGTTGGCGCCCGGATAGGAGCACGTCACCGAGATGATCGGATTGTCCACGCTCGGAAACTCCCGCACGCCCAGATAGCTGTATCCGATAAAGCCGAATAGCAGGATGATGATCGTCAGTACCGTGGACAATACGGGACGCCGGATGCTGAGTTCGGAAATATTCATACGGCGGCGGGATTATTCGACGACGTCGAGTTTGACGGGCAGATCGGTCCGCAGCTGCAGCGTGCCGGAGGTAATCAGCGTGTCGCCCACGTTCAGCCCCTCGATAATCTGAATGCTGGACTCGGTCCGCAGGCCGGTCTTCACCTCGACGGCCTGCGCCTTTCCGCCTTTGTAGAGATATACCTTGTCCACGCCCATCTCCGGCACGATGGCTTCGGTCGGCACGGCTATGGCGTCGGGAATGTCGTGCAGGCGGATTTTCACGGTCACGAAACGTCCCGGCAGCAGCGTTCCCCGCGTATTGGGATAGAGCGCCCGCACGGCCAGCGTGCGCGTGGCGATATCCACCTTCGATTCCTGCGCGTAGACCTCCGCCCGGAAGGTCTCGTTCCGGCCTTCGACCGTAAACGAAAGCGGCGTTCCCGGCCTGATCTGGCTGGCATAACGCTCCGGCACGAAGAGGTCGATCTTGAGCGGCGAAATCTTCGTCAGCTTGGCCACCACCACGCTGGGCGAGGCGTAGGCGCCCTCGCTGACGTTTCGCAGACCGATAATTCCGTCGAACGGCGCGCGCAGCTCCGTCAGCGCGATATTGGCCTTGACGATGTCGATATCGGCGTTGAGCATCGCCAGCTCCGTGCTGGCCTGCTCGTAGGCCTCCTGACTGACGGCGTCCTTTTCGAGCAGCGCGCTCTGGCGGTAAACCCGGTCCTCGGCCAGCTTGAGCTGCGCTTCGTAGCGCGAAAGCTGCGCCAGCAGCGGTTTGTCATTGACCTTGGCCAGCAGTTCGCCCTTGCGGACGATCGACCCTTCCTTGAAATTGATCTCGACGATCTTGCCCGAAGTCTCGAACGAGAGGTCCACCTCTTCGTCCGGCAGCAGGTTGCCGACCATCGTAATGCCGTCGGCGAGGGACTGCGGACGCACGACGAGTCCGTTCACGTTCAGAACGCTCTTCTTCCGGGGCGTGCTCACCGCGGCCGGATCGGCGTCCGAAGCGGAGGAGCCGGGGCCGAAGTGTCTGTAAACGCCCAACACGGCACAAAATACGACGAGGATAACGGTCGTAACGATCCATTTCTTTCTTTTATTCATTGCAGCGAGTAAGGTTTGATTTCGGAGTCAGGGCAAAGATACGAAAAAAGCGCATGCAACTGCTATTCCCGACCGGCCCGATTGCGCTCCCTGCGGATAAAATCCGCAGCTTCCGGCCATCCGGCAGACATCGCAGAGGGCCAAACGGCAAAAATCGGGGGTGAAACGCCGCCGGCATTCCGCAAAACCGGGCATGCGCGCAGCCGGAAGCCGTACCATTCCGGTGCGAAAAATCACGACGCTCCGGACGCCCGAAATAGGAAATACGCACCGCACCGCCGCCCTGCGGCAGCCGAAAGGCACAGAATTTGAACGACGAACCGCAAACAGAACACTGTGCCGCAAAGTTTTGCAAGAATCGAATCATTTCATTAGAAACCAAGACTTTCCGGACACGGACGTCGGTCCCGGAAAACATCCGATATTAAAAATTTAACGTATCACAATCCCGTTTCCTGAAAAATTTATGTACTTTAGCCCCTGTTTGCAATTTACACACCCGGATAACACTCGGATTTTCGACCACACGACGAAAGAATGGACAGGCAATCGGACGAATTGATCTTGCAGAGTCTTCGGCAGGGCAGTTACGATGCATTCGATGCGTTGTACATGCGTTACGCCCCGCATGTGGAGGCGTTTGCCTTCTGCATGCTGAAAAACCGGAGCGAAGCCGAGGATCTGGCGCACGATATCTTTCTGAAACTCTGGGAAACACGCGAGTCGATCGGGCACATCAAATCGTTCCGCAGCTATCTGTTCCGGATGACCAAAAACGCCGTTTTCGACATCTTCGAACACAAGAACGTGCAAACCCGTTACGAACAGCGGCTCCTGCACGTCGAGGACCTTCTGACGGACGACATTTCGACGAAGGTCGCCACCGAGGACCTGCTGATGATTATCGACATGGCCGTGGAGCAGATGCCTGAGCAGCGTCAGCGGGTCTTCCGCCTGAGCCGCTACGAAGGGCTTTCCCATCAGCAAATCGCACAAAAACTGGGCGTAACCCCCAAAACCGTCGAATATCACATCCGCACGGCGCTCGCCGAACTGAAAAAAATCATCGGCGTCATCGCCTTCTTCTTCTGATTCTTCCGCCTCACGCCTCCCGGCAGACAAAGACGACACGAAAATTGTTGTCTTTTTTTATTTGCAAAAAAAATTCAGATCCCGACTAGGGACGCCCCTCTTTTTCCCGTCATACTATTACAAACGCACAGAAAGAACGGACATGATAAAAAAGATAATACACACGTTCCTGCACAATCCGATGCCGGAACAGGTACAGCAGCAGTTTCGGACATGGTGCCTGAACAAGGAGCGCGCAGGCGAAAAGACCGACGCCTTATGGAAGGAATGGGAGCGGCTCGACCCGGCGTCCGTCCTCCCGGCGGACGAAAAGGCCTACCGCCGCAAGCTCGACCGGCTGCACCGCGAAATGACGCCTCCGGCCGCCCCGAAACGGGGACTGTTCAGCATCACCCGCCGCACGGCCGCCGCTGCGGCCGCAATCGTCCTGCTGGCGATGTCCGTCGAATTCTTCGTCGTGAAACGTCTCTCGGCCGACACCACGACATGGCTGGTGACCGCCGAAAACAGCAAAGGCCGCTTCACGCTGCCCGACGGCTCGGTGGTATGGCTCAATGCCGACTCCCGGCTGGCCTACTCCGACCGCTTCACGGCTTCGGGCAGCCGCGCGGTCCGGCTCGAAGGCGAAGCCTTCTTCGACGTGAAACGCGACACGCTGCGCCCCTTCGAGGTGGAGATGGGCAAACTCCGGGTCAAGGTTCTCGGCACGCGCCTCACGGCCAGCCATATGCCGGCGTTCAACACGGAGGAGGTGACGCTCCTTTCGGGCAAAGTCGAGGTGTCGGGCTACCGCGCCGACCAGTCGGTCGTCCTCACCCCGGACCAGAGCTGCTCCTACGACGCCGGTTCGGGCGCGGTCGCCGTGCGCAACGTCGCGGCCAGCAACTATTGCAGCTGGACGGGCAACTCGATCATCTTCGACAACATGACGCTGGCCGACATCGCCGTCAATCTGGAACACTGGTACAACATCCGCTTCCGGATCGACGAACGCATCGACACCTCCATACGCATTTCGTTCACCCTGCGGCCCGAAACCCTCGAAGAGACGCTCAAGATCATCGAAACGCTGACGCACCTTCGCTGCCGCCAGATAGACAAACACTACGTAATAATACACAAATAACCAAGAAAACCGACCATGGAACGCAACACATGAACGCCGGGAGACCTCCCCGGATCTTCTTTCAAAGAAACTCAAGAAACTATCAATCAAAACTTAAAACTCAGTCATGAAAAAAGATGAACGCCTGAATTTTTCCGACCGGACACCCTCCGTGCGGAGACTTGTCGTGTCGCTTGTCCTGATGCTGCTGGCCGCCCTGCCGGCAGCGGCGCAGAACAAGAAAATCACCGTCGATCTGGACAACGTCCCGGTCCGGGAATTTATCAAAACCGTGGAATCGCAGAGCGGTTATACATTCGCGTATAACAACTCCGAAATCGACCTCACGCGCCGCGTGAGCGTCAAGGCGGCCGACGAAAACGTCGTAGACGTCGTCATCCGCGCGCTCAGCGCCCAGAACCTGACCGCCCGCATGGAGGGCAGCCGCATCGTCGTCAGCCGCAAACCGGCCGCCGCACGCGTACAGACGGCGCAACCCGTAAGGGGGGGGGTAGTGACCGGAACGGTCAAAACGATTTCGGGCGAACCCGTCATCGGCGCCAGCGTAATCGTCTTGGAGACCAACCGGGGCAACGTCACCGGTCTTGAGGGCGACTTCTCGGTCGAGGCCACGCCGGGCCAGACGCTCTCCGTCTCCTTCCTCGGCTACAACACGCAGCAGATAAAGGTCGGCAGCCAGACGTCGTTCGACATCACGCTGACCGAGGACAGCAAGCAGATCTCCGAAGTGCTGGTCGTCGGCTACACTCCGATGCGCAAGAGCGACTTTACGGGTTCGATCGCCAGCGTCAAAGCCAGCGAACTCTCCGCCACGACGCCCACCGTGGGCCAGTCGTTAGTCGGCAAGGTCGCCGGCGTCGAGGTCCACCAGACCAGCGGCGCGCCGGGCGACGGCGTAACAATCCGCGTACGCGGCGTCAACTCGCTCTCGGCGAGCAGCGCACCCCTTTACGTGATCGACGGCTATCCCGCCTCGGAGGACGTATTCATCAACCCCAGCGACATCGAAAGCATCGACATCCTCAAAGACGCCGCTTCGGCCGCCATCTACGGTTCGCGCGGCGCGTCGGGCGTCGTGCTCATCACCACCAAGCGCGGCAAGGACGGCGAAGCCGCCAAAGTCAGCTACGACTTCTCGTACGGCATCCAGCAGCTCGACCACAAGGTGGACCTGCTGAACTCGACGCAGTTCCGCGACCTGCTGATCGACGCCCGCAACAACTCCTACCGCCTGCGCGCCACGGCCGCCGGCGTGTCGTGGAGTCCCTACGACGACAACACGATCCGCGCCGCCAAAGGCTTCTCGCTGGCCGAAGTGGGCATCCACCCGATGTTCTACGACTTCACGACCCGCACCCCCGTAACGCCGCAGTACGACACCGACTGGCAGGACGAGCTTTTCTCCAACGCCGGCATCATGCGCCACAACGTATCGGTCATCGGCGGCACGAAGGCCATCAAGTACATGGCCAGCGTCGGTTACATGGATCAGGACGGTATCATCGCACCGTCGAACCACAACCGCATCAACGCCCGCATCAACCTCGACGCCCAGATCACCAAGCGCCTGACGGCGAGCATCAGCTACTCGATGTACGACGCCAAGAACACCGTCGTACAGGCCGAGGGCCGCATGATCAACGACGGCGTGATCCAGAGCGCGCTGATGTACCTGCCCAACCTGCCGGCCTACGAGGAAAACGGCGATTACGCCCGCAGCGCCATGATCCGCATGAAGACGGACTGGGGCATGAACTTCCCCGAAAACCCGCTGGCGATCGCCAACGAGCTGGACATCAACGAGAAGATGTCGCGCCACAACCTCAATCTCAATCTGGTTTACGAGTTTCTCCCCGACCTCAAGCTCTCGGCCCGGCTCGGCCAGCAGTGGTACAACTACCGCTATTTCTATTACCGCCCGATGAGCATCGGCCGCGACGCCGCCCCCGCCTACAGCGAGGAGCTGCGCTCGTCGAACATCGCCCGCACGACCTCGACCTACGACGTGGACCGTCTGGGCGAGTTCACGCTCAGCTATAAGAAGAAGATCGGCCGCCACCACATCGACGCGCTGGCCGGCTACACCCTCCAGAAGAAGACCTACGACCGTCTGGGCGTCGAAGCCACAGGCTTCGCCGACGACCGCATCCACGAGGTTACGGGCCACGGCTCGAACGCCTCGGACATCTCGCTTTACAGCACCCGCAAGGCCGCATGGGCCATGATGTCGTTCCTGACCCGCGTCAACTACTCGTTCGACGACCGCTACACACTGACCGGCTCGTTCCGCGCCGACGGTTCCTCGCGTTTCGGCATCGACAGCCGCTGGGGCTACTTCCCCTCGGTATCGGCCGGCTGGACGCTCTCGAACGAACCCTTCCTCAAGGATGCGCTCAAGGACGTGGCTTCGATCCGTCTGCGCGCCAGCTGGGGTAAGAGCGGCAACAACGACATCGGCAACTACGCCAGCCTCGCCGGCATCTCGTCGGGCAGCTACGCCTTCGGCCAGACTCCCGTATCGACGACTTACGAAGGCTCCTTCACCGACGCCGCGCTGGGCTGGGAAACCACCCGCCAGACCAACGTCGGTATCGATCTGGGCTTCTTCAACGGCCGCCTGAACGTGATCGGCAACTGGTACAACTCCATTTCGACGGACATCCTCTACAAATACCCGATCTCCTCGATCTCAGGCGCGACCTCGACGACGACCAACATGAGCGGCGCCAAGATCCGCAACCGCGGTTTCGACGTCCAGCTCGACGCGCGCCTGCTGACCGGCAAGGTAAACTGGAACTTCAGCACCAACATTTCGGTCAACCGCAACAAGGTCGTCAGCATGGGCGGTCTGGACGACATCATCTCCACCACCGAACGCTCGGTAGGCTCCCACATCACCAAAGAGGGCAAGCCCATCGGCTCGTTCTACGGCTATCAGGCCGTAGGCATCATGTCGAAGGCCGACTATGCCAACGCCCTGCTCGACCGCGACGTCTACATCAAGAACGGCAACAAATTCCCCGAAGGCTACCAGCTCAAGGGTCCGGCCGTGGCTTCGTACGCCCTCGACAACCTCTCCTACGGCAATGCCATTTGGAAGGACGCCAACGGCGACGGCGTCATCACCACCGACGACAAGACGATCATCGGCGACGCCTACCCCGACTTCACGGGCGGCTTCTCGACCAGCCTGTCATGGAACGGACTCGATTTCAGCGCCAGCTTCGCCTATTCGTACGGCGGCGAGGTCATCAACTTCCAAGACTACTACCTCTACAACATGGAGGGATCGGGCAACCAGTATTCGATCGTCGCCGACCGCTACATCTCGGACGCACAGCCGGGCCGCAACAACGTGCCCATCGCGTCGCGCATCTCGACGACCAACACCTCGCTCAAACTCTCTTCGTATTACGTAGAGGACGCTTCGTTCTTCCGCTGCGCGAACATCACGCTTGGCTACACGCTGCCCAAACGCTGGACCAGCAAGCTGCACATCACCTCGTGCCGCGTCTACGTCAGCGGCGACAACCTCTTCACCATTACCCCCTACCGCGGTTACAACCCTGAGGTGTCGTATAAAAGCAGCAACATGATGCCGGGCTTCGACTGGGGATGCTACCCCCTCTCGCGCATCTATTCGGTCGGTTTAAACTTAACTTTCTAAATCTTGTACGAATATGAAGATCAAACATATGTTCATCCTGCTCGCCGCCTCGGTCTCGACGGCGTCCTGCGGATTCCTCGACGAATACGACCCCAACTCCACGACGGTCGGCAACTTCTACAAGTCCGAAGCCGACATCGTCACCTCGCTCAACGGCGTCTATGCGTCGCTCACGCAGAGCTACTACTACACGAACAACCACTACTTCACCGACGTCCGCTCGCATGACACGGCCGTGACGGACAGCGGCGCCAACAGCGGCATTCCTTACCAGTTCTACAACTATACGCTCACCGAGGAGAACTCCTACGTATACAACCGCTACACGCAGCTCTTTAAGACCATTTCGCGGGCCAACACGCTGCTCGCGCATCTGGACGACGTGAGCTATTCCAACGGCGACGCGCGCAACACCTACGAAGCCGAAATCCGCTTCCTGCGCGCGCTGACCTATTTCCATCTGGTGACCGAGTGGGGCGACGTGCCCCTGATCCTGACCGAGCTCAAGACCAAGGACGAGGTGCAGGCCAACAACTACCGCCGTCCGAAGAGCGAGGTCTACAAGGCGGTCTTCGCCGACCTCGACTTCGTGCTCGGCAGCCCGCTGGCCGACATGCAGCCCGCATCGGAGTGCGGCCGTGCAAGCAAGGCCGCCGCGTGGACGCTCTACGGCAAGGCAAAACTGCAATACGCCTGCGACGAGGATTTCGCCTCCGAGAAGTCGGCGTCGCTCACTTCGGCCATCGAAAAGCTCACCGCCGCATGGAACCTGCGGTCGTTCGGCGAACTGTCCGACATCCCCTACAACGCGATCTGGGACCTCTCCACGCAGAAGTCCTGCGCCGAGAACATTTTCCAGATCAACTACATCCAGAACAACGCCGACCTCGGCTCCACTTGGAACTACCTCTTCGGTCCCAGCAAAACCGGCATCACCTCGAACAAGGTGGGCCTGATGCAGAACATGACCACCAAGAGCGTCTACGACGCCTTCGCCAAGGAGGACGTGCGCAAGAACTACCTGCGCGAGACGACCGTTGCGGGCGTAACCTACTACCACACCATGAAGTACGCCGATCTGGAGTGCGGTGCGAACGGCTACGGCGGCAACAACTGGATCGTCATGCGTTACGCCGACGTGGCGCTGATGCTGGCCGAAGCCTACTACTGGCAGGGCACGGAGCCGACGGCCAAGAGTTTCCTGAACATGGTCCGCAAACGCGCCGGACTGGGCGACTGGTCGGGCACCGACCTGCGTCAGGGCATCTACGACGAGCGCCGCAACGAGTTCATCCAAGAGGGACTCCGCTGGCAGGACCTGCTGCGCATGTACTCCAAGCAGGAGATGATCGAACATTTCAACGCGATCAACCCCAACTTCGGGCTGAAAGACCTGCTGCTTCCGATCCCCTACAACGAACGCATCCTCAACACCGAGGGACTTTACCAGAATCCGGGCTACGGCGTAAAATAAACCGACGACGTCATGCGATTCACAAACAGAATCATATTGATCCTCTGGGCGATCGGAACCGGGCAGTTCGCTGCCTGCTCCGACAGCGGCACGGAGGCCCCCGGACCGGAAAACGGGACGCAGACCATCGTCTGGACGCCCGACTCCCCGGTCAGGGACGCCGCAGTCGTCTTCTCGCTCGAAGGCAGTCCGGATAACGTCCGCAGCGTATTGTGGATGTTCGGCGACGGCGCGACCGCGACTTCGGGCGCAGGCGAATCGGCCGAACACACCTACCGGACGGCCGGCACCTACACGGTCAGGGCGACCGTCACCCGGCTGCATGGCCCGATGACCGAACTCTCGGCCACGGTCGCCGTCGCCGATACGGAGGCCGCAATCGTCGTCAGCAACGACCATCCGGCCCGTATGGAGCAGGTCGCCTTCGCGCTCAGCCGCATCCCCGGCGTGTCGGCCGTCGTCTGGAATTTCGGCGACGGCAGCGCGGCGCAGCGCGTGACCGACCCGACGCAGCGGGTGGAACACCGGTATGAAGCCGACGGACAGTACAGGGCCAGCGCCGCCATCTCCTACACGGACGGCACGACGCAGACCCTGACGCAGACCGTCACGGTCGAAGGCCCCTCCCTGAGCCGCTCGTGCCTGAATTTCGACACCGGCAAAATGTGGATCATGGCCCACCGCGGCAACTTCAACAACGGCTACGATCTGGCCCCCAACTCCATGGCGGCGTTCCGCAAGTGCGTCGAACTGGGATGCGTGGACTTCATCGAAACCGACGTCCAGATCACCAAGGACGGGCAGGTCATCTGTCTGCACGACAACTACCTCAAGCGGTTCACCGACTACAGCTCCTATGCCGGCGACGAAGGTTACGTCATCAACTTCACGCGCGAGGAGCTGCGGAAATTCCGGCTGAAAACCACCGACGGCAAGGTGACCGGCGAACAGATTCCGACGCTGGAGGAAGTCCTCACGGAGCTGCGCGGCAAGGTCTGGTTCAACCTCGACAAATGCGGCAGCGACGACGTGGACATCGCCAAGGTCTACGAGGTCGTCAAACGCTGCGGCTGTCTGGACCGGGTGCAGTTCTATGTCGGAACCAACAGCGACAGGGCCGCTTGGCTGGCCCGTCAGGAGCAGCCGGGAATCATCGCCCCGCACGCCAACAACGCCTCGGCGCTGGCCGCCATGTCGGCATTCGCCCCCGTCTACATGATCCAGACCTCGACGGGCTATGTCAACAACGCATGGATTTCGTCGCTCAATGCCAAAGGGCTTTCGGTCTCGAACCTGCTCGACGACGAGGGCGCGGCCTTCCGCAACGGCAATACCGTCACGATGGACGGCTTCGTCGCCGCAGGCCTGCGCATGATCCAGTGCGACTACCCCGCCCTGATGGACGAATACCTGAGAGGCAAAGGGAAACGCTAAACCTTAAAATTTCAAAAAATCAATTTCAATGAAAAGAATACTATCATATCTGAGTATCGTGTTGCTCTCCGCATCGGTCGCATGTTCGGACAGCAGCGAGATGGACAAGGCCTACAACTCGGTCATCACCCCCGGCTTCACGTTCGGCGGAGAGGAGATCATCGCGGGCATCACTCCGGTCACCTTCACCAATACGACCACAGCGGAAGGGACGACCGTTTCCGAATACTTCTGGCACTTCGGCTTCGCCGGAGAGGGCAACTGGTCCGAGGAGGCCGCTCCCGACCCGATCGTCTACAACCGTCCGGGCGACTACACGGTCACCCTCACGGCATGGGGCGCCGACGGCAACCGCGCCACGACGACCAGAACGATCACCGTCCTTGCGGACAACGTGCTGCCGACGGCCGACTTCAGCTACTCGCCCCAGATGATCAGCATCGGCACGACCGTGACCTTTACGGACAAATCGACCGATTCCGACGGCGAAATCGTATCGCGCGAATGGCTCTTCCCCGACGGCACGACCTCGACGGACATCAACGCGACCTACACGTTCGAACAAATGGGCATGTTCAACGTCCAGCTGACCGTGACCGACGATCGCGGCGGCTCGAACAGCACCTCCAAGGCCATCAACGTCCGCGCAGGCGACGTCAACGCCTTTACGCTGCTCTGGTCCACTGCGGTAGCCTCCGCCGATGCGCTCTGCGCGGCGAGCGTCGTGGCAGCGAGCGACATGGGCTATATCTATTCGGTATCGGGCGACGGCAAAATGGTCGCGCTCAACACCGACGGCGCCAAGGTATGGGAATACGACGCCATGGCAAAAGACGGCGTATACCTCAAGAGCGAAATCTCCTATCCTTCGGTGGACACCGACGGCACGGTTTACTGGGTGGCGCACGGTTACGGCGGCTCCTCGTCGGCATCGCTCGTCTATGCGTTCGACGGCGCGACGGGTTCGGTGCTCTGGAAGAACACGACGGCCTACGCCCCGGCGGCGCGCATCGCCTTCTCGACGCCCTGCATCAGTCCGAGCATGGTCATCGTCGGCAGCCGCGGCACCAACGGCGCGATCCGCGGATTCGAGAAGGCCACCGGCAAGAACACCGCAACGGCCACCCCGGCCAACGGCGGCGGCACCTCCGGCACGATCGCGCTCAAGAACGGCGTGGTGATCTTCACCAACACAGCCCAGTACGGCTACGGCATCATGGTTCCCGACGCATCGTTCGTCTGGTCGCCGGTTCCGACCTCCGACACGTTCGCTCCCAACAAGATTCTCTCGGCCGGCCGCTGCCAGCCCTGTGTCGATGCCGACAACTGCGTCTACCTTCCCGGCATCGCCGAAGGATCGGGCACTTGGAACCTCGCGAGCTTCGACTGCACGAACCTCACCGCATCGTCGAAGAAAACCCCGAAATGGAGCGTGAACCTGCCCGACGGATTCCAGCAGACGGGCGCATCGCTCAGCGCCGACGGCACGACGCTCTACATCGTCGCCGACAAGGCCACCCCCTCGGTGGTCTACGCGCTGAACACCTCGAACGGTTCGACCCGCTGGTCGTACACGCTCGACGCGGCAAGCAACAGCATCCCGGCCGTCGATAATCTCGGCCAGATCCACCTCTGCACCAAAACGGGCGATTACGTCGTGCTGAGTGCCGAGGGCGAACTCCGCTACAAGGAGCATCTGGCCGACTCGGTGGACGGCTCGCCGACGATCTCCGAATGGGGCTACTCCTACTTCCTCGGCAAGGACTCGGCGGCAGGTGCGCTCAAGGTTTACTCCGTAGCGCTGCCCGGCGTCACCTCGCCCGCAGCTTCGGCGTGGTCACAGTACGGACAGAACGCACGTCACAGCAACTACCAGAAATAACCGAATGTAGAATTCCGGAGGGACGGCGGTCCGCAGGGCCGCCCCGCCTTCCGGGAAATATAAGGAACCTGAACATGAAAAAAACAATAATTCTCGCGATGTTCGCGGCGCTCTGCACCCTGACAGCCGGATGCGCCGACGATTTCAAAACGGTACTCAACGACAAGTACTACGAGGACGACACGCCCTCCCGCGAACCCGACATCACCGAGCAGACGCTCACGCTCGGCAGCTACAACCTCTGGATTTCGGGCAAGGGCACGGGCGACTACCTATGGACCAACCGCCGCACGGTGCTGGCGCAGTCGATCGTCAAAAACAAATGGGACATCTTCGGCTTCCAAGAGGCCAACGGAACGATCCAGAACGAGCTGCCGACACTCGTCGGGCAGCAGGGCGGCAAATACGAATGGTGGTTCGTGGGCCGCGACTCGCAGGACGGCGTCAGCGGCGAAGCGCTGGGCATCGCCTACAACCCCGAACGTTTCGAGCTGACCGACAAGCACTTCTTCTGGATTTCGCCCACGCCCGACGAAATGAGCTACGGCTGGGACGAGCTGGGCTATCACCGCATCGCCGCCTGCGCCATGGTGACCGACAAACTGTATAACAAGCAGTTCTTCATGATGGTCACCCACGCCCCGCTGGGCGCCACGGCGCGCGCCGAGGGCGCCAAACTGCTGATCGAGCGCGAAAAGATGTATAACCCCGACGGCATCCCCTCGATTCTGGTCGGCGACATGAACGCCGCCATGGACGACGCCTCGTCGAAGACGCTCCGCACCCATTGGAACGACTCGTTCCTCACGGTGGAATCAGATTTCATCAGCGGTCCCGTCGGCACCTTCAACGGCCACAAAATCACAGCCGACCTCACGCAGGCCACGGCGCGCATCGACTACATCTACTCGCGCGGCGACGTGGAGCTAAAATCCTACAAGGTGGACAACACCGTTTACGGCAGCATCTATCCTTCGGACCACTGTCCTGTGACGATTCAGTTCGACACCGACTACGAGAAACCCGCACCCGACGTGGTCGAGGGTTCCGGAACGGCCGCGGACCCGTGGCAGCTCAACTCCGTGAGCGACTGGAACACGGTCGCCGCGTCGATCAACAGGCAGGCCGAAGACGCCGTCTACACATCGTCGGCCTACTACCGCCTCACGGCCGACATCGACTTCGACAACAAGAACCTCACGCCGATCGGCTTCGCGGCCGACAACACGATCTATTTCGAGGGCGAATTCGACGGTGCGGGGCATAAGCTCCTCAACGTGAAGCTCGTCGCTCCGGGCAAATCCTGCGGCGTATTCGGCGCCAACAAGGGCACGATCCGCGATCTGGCCGTCGAAGGCGCGCTTTCGACCGAATTCGAGATCGCGGGCGGCATCGTCGGCATAAACGCCGGCGTCATCGACGGGGCGACCTTCAAGGGCGACATCACGGGCGGCGAAGGCGCCAAGACCATCGGCGGCATCGCGGGCCAGAACAAGGGTACGCTGGTCAACTGCGCCAACCTCGGCGGCACGATGAAGACCGACGCCCCGAAAGACCCCAACATGGGCGGCATCGTCGGACAGATCGCCAAAGGCGGTGACGGGCTGGGCCGCTATGTCATCAACTGCTACAGCCGGGTGGACAGACTCGAAGCGAAACACAACGACGTCGGCGGCATCGCCGGCATCGTCAGCGACGACAGCTTCGTCATCAACTGCTACTCGACCGTGGAAAAGATCACAGCCAACAGCTCCTACGCATCGGTGGTGGGTTACAGCAAGAAAGGCAACCTGCAGAACATCTACGGCAATTCAGCGGTCGGCGTCGCTGTGGGAAGAGCGAAAAACACCGGCAGCAATGTTCCTTCGGTATGGCCGACGCAGACTTCCAGAGCCCTCTCGCTCGGAGAGATGATGTCGGGCAGCGTGAGCGTACCCTCGAATAACACGGAGTACGGCAGCTTCGTCGAGGCGTTGAATGCCGGCGTGGATATTTTCAACAGTGCGACGTTCAGCCAGAAACCCGAAGGCGTGGTACTCCGCCGTTGGAAGAGTTCGGGCACCTACCCGGTTCTGGCGGACTAACCCTTCATTCATGTTTGTAAAACGGCCCTGGAGGGTGATCTTTCGGGGCCGTTTTTATCCATTTAAAATTGAAACCAATGAACAAGCGTATTTTTATTTTTCTATTCATTATCGGGGCGTTATGTCTGTGCGGTTGTGCGGACGACTTCGCCACAAAAATCAATTTGGACGGAAATTCGTCCGAGGGAGAATTTAACAGCGAGGCCGCGCTCTATGGTACGGTTCAGGACAACTACGGCAAACCGATAGCGGGCGTACTTGTCAGTGACGGCATGCAGACTACTGAAACCGATGCGAAAGGCAATTGGCAGTTGTTCAGCGACCTGAAGCTTCGTCGGTTCGTGTTCGTCACGATTCCGGCCGGTTATGAAGTTCCGTCGAAGAACGGAATTCCCCAGTTCTGGCAGCGGATTCCCGAAAACGAGAAGCAATTCAAGGCCGATTTTACGTTGATGAAGCGCGCCGGCTCGGGCGATCGGTATACGATTTTGATGACGGCCGATCCGCAGATCCGCGCCAAGACCGCGGGAACGGACAAATACATGTTCCATTCGATCGACATTTACGAGGACATGTGCAAAGACATGAAGGAGCTCGCCGCGACGATCACCGACCGTCCGGTATACAGCATTTGCCTGGGCGACATGGTGCACAACAACATGAGTTTGTGGGAAGACTATTGCGAGGGCCTCAAGGATTTTTCGTTCCCGGTGTTTCATGTGATCGGCAACCATGACCACATTCAGAATGCTGCGAGCGACGATTTGGCCGTGGCGGAATATGAAAAATACCTCGGGCCGACGAATTATGCCGTCGATCTGGGACAAGTTCACTACATTTTCCTCGACAATATCGAAATGGCGGATAATTCCGCACTCACGGCCAGCGCCACGGGCGCCTACAAGAACGGGCTTTCCGAAGAGGCTGTCGAATGGCTGCGCGGTCATCTGTCGCATGTCGACAAAAACAAGATCCTCATGGTTTGCGGACACACCTCGTTTTACAAGAAGATCGGTTACGATCCGTCGGTGTCGGACCTGAATGCATCCGTCTATACGGGATTGTTCTCCGCCTACAAATTCGTGCATTCATGGGCGGGGCACAACCACGATTATTATAACTATGCCTATGCCGCCGAGGAGACCAGTCCGAAATACCCCAATGTCGAGTCGCATATCCTGGGACGTTCGACCGGTATGTTGGGACTCAATGCGTCCGTTACGTCCGACGGCGGCCCGCGGGGTTATCTGGTGATCGATGTCGACGGCGAGAACATCACGTGGAAATTCAAGGCCTGCGGTTATGAGG
>ERZ1026940.381-NODE-381-length-15923-cov-5.463007_pt1 | contig 15923 bp, 12 predicted proteins | sample MGYA00519306_ERZ1026940 | MGnify/ENA primary metagenome ERZ1026940 (study PRJEB26926, sample SAMN06164613) | human gut metagenome | biome: ENVO:00009003; feature: ENVO:2100002; material: ENVO:00002003 | host: Homo sapiens | place: USA | collected 2012 ...
CACTTGGAATGGCCAGACTGGCGGCCAGACCGAGAAGACCGGCTTCACGAACGGCGAAGTCGCGCTGGTGGCCGGGACGCCCTGGCGGTTTGACGGCTTCACGCAGGACGACTACCGCACGCTGTATGAGGAGCTGCGCACCAGCGTCCTAAAGGTGGATGCCTACTCAGATCTGGATACGCTGCCGGACACCCCGAACGTCACGGTGAACCGCCTGCCGTAACCCCCCACTTGGCCCCCTCTGTGAGAGGGTTCCGCCCCTGCGGGACACATCCCTCGCCGAGAGAGGCAGGGGGGCTGCGCTTTGTTATGCTTTTGTAATGCTTTTTACGCCGTTTTGTCATTGAATTAACAGCGCAAATGCGGTATACTGAAAGCAAAGCGGCAGGGAACCGCCCTGCTGCGCAACTGAAAACAACCTAAGGAGATCAAAACCATGAAAAAGTTTCTCGCTTTTGTAATGGCTGCCAGCATGGCGCTCTCTCTGGCTGCCTGCGGCGGTTCTTCCGCCAGCACCGCCACGAGCACCACGACGGAGGCTACCTCTGAGGCTGCCGCTTCCACCTCCGGCAGCAAGACCGATGTCGCCTTTGTTACCGACGTCGGCAACATCGATGACCAGTCCTTCAACCAGTACACCTGGCAGGGCGTGCAGGATTTCTGCTCTGCAAACAGCCTGAACGCCAACTACTACCGTCCCACCGAGGACTCCGACGCCGCCCGTCTGGAGCAGATGGACAACGCTGTCAACGACGGTGCTAAGTCCATCGTCGTCGCTGGCTACCTGTTCGGCAATGCCATCGCCGAGGCTCAGGAGAAGTACCCTGACGTGCAGTTCCTGGCTCTGGACGTTTCCGCCAGCGACCTGGGCGACAAGGCTCCCACCGCCAACACCGCTCTGATCACCTATAAAGAGGAGCAGGCCGGCTACCTGGCCGGTTATGCCGCTGTCTATGACGGCTACAAGGAGCTGGGCTTCCTGGGCGGCATGGCTGTCCCCGCAGTTATCCGCTACGGCTACGGCTTCGTGCAGGGCGCTGACGCCGCTGCCAAGGAGATCGGCGCTACGGATGTCAACATCAAGTACTGGTACTCCGGCGGCTTTGCAGCTACCGATGAGGTCAAGAACAAGATGGACGGCTGGTACTCCGAGGGTACCGAGGTCGTCTTTGCCTGCGGCGGTCCCGTCTGCACGAGCTGCGACGCTGCTGCTAAGGCCAACGGCGGCAAGATGATCGGCGTTGACGTTGACCAGTCCGGCCAGTTCGACACGGTCATCACCTCCGCTATGAAGGGCCTGGCCGAGTCCGTGAACGAGGCTCTGACCGATGCCATGAACAACGGCTGGAAGTTCAGCGAGACCTACTCCGGCAAGGAGACCAAGCTCGGCGCTGCCGAGAACTGCGTCGGTCTGCCGATGAGCACCTCCAAGTTCACCAAGTTCACCCAGGAGCAGTACGATTCCATGTACGCCTCCATCGTGGACGGCACCCTGGCCATCGACGACAGCTATGACGCCGATGTCAAGCCCGCTGTCACCACCATCACGGTTGACTACCAGAGCTGATAAGGCTTTATGATAAGGCTTTAAAAGTATGACTTTTAACCGCCCTGCGCACCCCGCGCAGGGCGGTTTTTGTTCTGCTTCGCCAAATTTTGGCTACTTTTTGTGCAGATTCTATTGTACATGGCGCGATTTTTCTGTATAATATAGTGTAAGAATTTGTGTACAAGCCCGTACACATTGAAAGGGGAGTGCAACGATTGGCAGATAATTATGTCATCGAAATGCTGCACATTACCAAGGAGTTCCCCGGCATCAAAGCCAACGACGACATCACCCTGCAGCTGCGCAAGGGTGAGATCCACGCCCTGCTGGGCGAAAACGGCGCCGGTAAATCCACCTTGATGAGTGTGCTGTTCGGTCTGTATCAGCCGGAGCAGGGTACGATACGGAAAAACGGACAGGAGGTCAAGATCAACAACCCGAACGATGCCAACGCACTGGGCATCGGCATGGTGCACCAGCATTTCAAGCTGGTGGAGTGCTTCACGGTGCTCGACAACATCATCCTGGGTGTGGAGGACACAAAGCACGGCTTTTTGCAGAAGGACGAGGCCCGCAAAAAGGTCATGGCCCTGAGCGAAAAGTACGGTCTGAAGGTCGACCCGGACGCGCTGGTCAGCGACATCTCCGTCGGCATGCAGCAACGTGTTGAGATCCTGAAAATGCTCTACCGCGACAATGAAATTCTGATTTTCGACGAGCCTACGGCGGTTCTGACCCCGCAGGAAATCGACGAGCTCATGGACATCATGCGCGGCTTCAAGGCCGAGGGCAAGAGCATCCTGTTCATCACCCACAAGCTCAACGAGATCATGGCGGTCTCTGACCGCTGCTCTGTCCTGCGCAAGGGCAGGTATATCGGCACCGTTGACATCAAGGACACCACGAAAGAGGAACTGTCCAAGATGATGGTTGGCCGCGACGTGCAGTTTGCCGTCGATAAGAAGCCCTGCGAGGTCGGCAAGCCGATCCTGGAGGTCGAGAACCTCGTCGTGCCGAGCAAGGTCCACAAGAACAATGCCGTCCGCGGCGTCAGCTTCAACGTCCGCGCGGGCGAGATCGTCTGCGTTGCCGGTATCGACGGCAACGGCCAGAGCGAGCTGATCTACGGTATTACGGGCCTCGAAAAGCCCACGTCCGGCACCATCAGACTCGAGGGCAGGGACATCACGAATGCCCCCATCCGCGAGCGCAGCAAGGCCGGTATGAGCCACATCCCGGAGGACCGCCACAAGCACGGTCTGGTGCTGGATTACACGCTGGCCGACAACATGGTTTTGCAGCGTTACTGGCAGCCGGAGTTCCAGAACCACGGCTTTATTAAAAAGAACGCCGTATTGCAGTACGCCGAGCGCCTGATAAAGCAATACGATGTCCGCAGCGGCCAGGGCCCTGCGACGATTGCCCGCAGCATGTCCGGCGGCAACCAGCAGAAGGCTATCATCGCCCGCGAGGTCGATAAGGACCCGCAGCTGCTCGTTGCCGTGCAGCCCACCCGCGGCCTTGACGTCGGCGCGATCGAGTATATCCACAAACAGATTGTGGCCGAGCGCGACAAGGGCCGTGCGGTCCTGCTCGTCAGCCTTGAGCTGGACGAGGTCATGAACCTGTCTGACCGCATCCTCGTGATTTACGAGGGGGAGATCGTCGGCGAATTCGACCCGAAAAAGACCACCGTCGAGGAACTGGGCCTGTATATGGCCGGTGCCAAAAAGCAAGGGGAGGCGAAAGCATGAGCAAACAGAATAAACAGCCGCTTCTGCAGCGTCCTGCCGTTGTAGGGGTCCTGGCCAGCCTTTTGTCCATCGTCGTCGGTTTGGTGCTGGGCTTTGTACTGCTGGTCCTGCTGAATCCCGGTGCCGCCGTGGGCGGCATGAGAGCTATGCTGGCCACCGGCTTTTCCAGCATGGACAAGCTCGGCAAGGTGCTGTACCAGGCGGCACCCTTGATGATGTGCGGCCTGTCCGTCGGCTTTGCGTTCAAGACGGGCCTGTTCAACATTGGTGCGTCCGGCCAGTACACGATGGGCGCTTTCTTCTCGCTGCTGTGCGCCATTCAATTCCAGCTGCCGTGGTACGTCTGCCTGCTGGCGGGCGCTGTCGGCGGTGCGATCTGGGGCATTTTCCCGGGCCTGTTCAAGGCGTATTTCAACGTCAATGAGGTCATCACCGCCATCATGTTCAACTGGATCGGCATGTACCTCGTCAATCTGCTGCTGGCCAACATGCCCAATATGCTGGCCTCCGGCTGGGGCGCGTCTAACTCGGACCGCACCGCCGCGCTGAACGTTGCAAACCCCGGCGCGATCCTGCCCAGGGGGCCGTTTGCGGCACTGTTCGGCAACTCGAGCTGGATCAATATTTCCATCATCATCACGATTATTTTTGCCATCCTCGTCTGGGTCATCCTGCAAAAGACGACCTTCGGCTATGAGCTGAAGGCCTGCGGCCTGAGCCGCGACGCTGCCCAGTACGCGGGCATCAACTCCAAGCGCAACATCGTGCTGTCCATGGTCATCTCCGGCGCGCTGTCCGGCATCGGCGGCGGCATCTACTACCTGGCCGGTACGGGCCAATACGTGCTGGAAAAATCCATCCTCGGCATGGGCTTCAACGGCATCCCTGTCGCCCTGCTGGCCAGCTCCAACCCCATCGGCACGATTTTTGCGTCGCTCTTTATCAGCTATATCCAGGTCGGCGGTGCCGCCATGCAGCCCGCCTACTCGTCCGAGACCATTGACATCGTCATTGCCGTTATCATCTATCTGGCGGCCTTTGCCCTGCTGATGCGCGGCATCATTACCAAGGCGGTCTCCGGCCATAAGGGAAAGGAAGGTGCTGCAAAATGATGATCGCTGCCAACATTATCAGTATGACCATTTTGTTCGCAGTGCCGCTGCTGCTCGTCGCCATGGGCGGCATGTTCAGTGAGCATTCCGGCGTCATCAACATCGCACTTGAGGGCATGATGATCATTGGCGCGCTGTTCGCCTGCTTTACGCTGCAGGGACTGGACCAGAGCGGCTTCGGTCCCGCACATCCGCAGCTGTCGATGTTCATTGCCATTCTGGTGGCGGGCGTCACCGGCATGATTTTTTCGCTGCTGCTGGGCTTTGCGGCCATCAACCTGAAGGCTGACCAGACCATCGGCGGCACGGCGCTGAACCAGTTTGCGCCCGCCTTCGCCGTCGTTATGACCTGGGCCATCCAGGGCCAGGGCCTGACCACGATCTTCATTCCCAACTGGGTGCGCATCACCCGCGATACCTTCGGCCTCGCCCCGGTGGACGGCCCCAGCTTCTGGAACAACCTGATTTTCAAGTATTTCTACCTGACGACTCCCGTTGCCATCGTCCTGTTCATCGCGGCCTACATCGTCATGTACAAGACCCGCTTCGGTCTGCGGCTGCGCGCCTGCGGTGAGCATCCCCAGGCGGCGGACTCCGTCGGCATCAACGTCTACAAGATGCGCTACGCCGGTGTGTTGATCTCCGGCTTCCTGGGCGGCGTCGGTGGCCTGGCCTACACGCTGGCAGCCGGCTCCGGCTTCAACTCCGACGTTGGCGGCTACGGCTTCCTGGCGCTGGCCGTTATGATCTTCGGCAACTGGAAGCCGCTGCCGATCCTCGGCGCGTCGCTGTTCTTCGCGCTGTTCAAGGTCATTGCTGCGCTGAACGCCACGCTGACCTTCCTGCCGAAGTTTGAGGGCGTCAAGGAAATTTCGAACTTCTACCAGATGCTGCCGTATATCGTCACGATGATCGTGCTGATCTTCACCTCCAAGAACTCCCAGGCCCCGAAGGCCGAGGGCATTCCCTACGACAAGGGCAGCCGTTAATCACAAATCACAGCAGGCCGCCCGGTATCCCAGCCGGGCGGCCTGCCTTTTACAAGGAGAAAAACTATGCGAATGTACGATATTATCGCCAAGAAGCGCGACGGCGGTACGCTGAACCATGAAGAACTGTCCTTCGCCGTCAACGGCTATGTGGCAGGCGATGTGCCCGACTACCAGATGTCGGCGCTTCTCATGGCCATCTACCTGCGCGGCATGACTGACGAGGAGACCGCCATGCTGACCGACGTCATGGCCCACTCCGGCGACATGGTCGATCTGTCTGCCATCGCGGGCATCAAGGCCGACAAGCACTCCACCGGCGGCGTCGGTGACAAGACGACGCTGGTCATTGCGCCCATCGTGGCGGCCTGCGGTGTCAAGATCGCCAAGATGAGCGGGCGCGGCCTCGGCCACACGGGCGGCACGATTGACAAGATGGAGGCTGTCCCCGGCACCCGCACGAGCCTGACGCAGGAAGAATTTTTCAGACAGGTCAACGAGATCGGCATTTCGGTCATCGGCCAAAGCGGCAAGATCGCCGTCGCCGACAAGAAGATGTACGCCCTGCGCGATGTGACCGCCACCGTCGGCTGCATCCCGCTGATCGCGTCCTCCATCATGTCCAAGAAGCTGGCCGCCGGTTCGGACGCGATCCTGCTCGATGTCACGATGGGCGACGGCGCGTTCATGAAGGACCTGGACGGTGCGCTGGAGCTGGCCCTCCAGATGGTCGCCATCGGCACGGCGCATGGCCGCAAGGTCGCGGCGCTCATCACCGATATGGACAAGCCTCTTGGCCACAACATCGGCAATGCGCTGGAGGTCGCCGAGAGCATGGCCGTCCTGCAGGGCAAGGGACCCGCGGACCTGACCGAGGTCTGCCTGCAGCTGGCCGGCAACATGCTGGTGCTGGCGGGCAAGGGCGATATGCCTACCTGCCGTAAGCTGGCCGAGAGCGTCATTGCCGACGGCTCCGCGTTTGAAAAGTGCTGCCAGATGTTTGCCGCGCAGGGCGGCGACATCAGCGTACTGCGCGACGCCGACAAGTTCCAAAAGGCAAAGTACAGCTATGAGCTGACCGCCCCCGCCGACGGCTATATTTACAAAAACGACGTCGAGAAGATCGGCAACGCTAGCGTGCTGCTGGGCGCGGGCCGCATCAAGAAGGAGGACAGCATCGACTTTGCCGCGGGCATTACGATGCACAAAAAGCTGGGCGACTACGTCAAGGCAGGGGAGAGCATCTGCACGTTCTATGCCGACGACGAGAGCCTGTTTGCCGCAGCCGAGGAAATGTACCGCGGCGGCCTTGTCATCCGCGATGAGCCGCCGACGCTTCCGCCCCTCGTCTACGCGCGCGTAACGAGTGATGGCGTGGAGCGGTTCTAAATTGAAACACCCGGGAGGGATTCAGCCCTCCCGGGTGCTTCATTTTTACGCACTATTTGCTATGGAATAACGGTTCAGGTATCTGACAACTCTACCACCAATTTGGCTTCGGTGGCGGCAATGGCAAGCTGGAGCTTATTCTCTAAGTTCGTCTTTTGCAGCATATTGATGACGTGGAACTTCACGGTGGATGGCTCGATGCCGAGTTCTTTTGCAATCTCGTTATAGGACAGCCCGCGCACAAGACAGCGCAGGACCTTCATCTCGCCTTTGGTGAACTCGGCGCTCATGGCCGTGCCGATCTCCACGCTGGGCGGTGCATCGGGGAAGATATGCTCCCCCGCCATCGTGCGGCGCACGACCTCCATCAGGGTCCTTTCATCGCCGTCCTTATACCACAGGCTGTCCGCGCCCACGGCCTTGGCGCGGGCTAAAACCTGCGTATCGATAAGCGAGGTTCTTGATTGCGGGGTGCGCTTCTCGTATCTTTTTGGCGGCGGCCAAACCGTTTTCGCGGTGTTCGGTCTGCACATCCATCAGCACAAGGTCGATGTCCTCGGTATCGCACAGGATCGGTGCCTCTGCAGCGCCGGGGATAGATACGGCAAGCTGATACCCGTCCTCGTTCTGAATATAGCTTTCAAGCAGGCTCCGGACCAGCTTTTGGTCCTCAACGATCATAACGCGTATCATAAATGCTCTCCTTATCGGGCAGGGTGACTTCCAGAACAAACACAGGCAGGGAGTGTACGGTTACCGTACCCCCTGCTTTTTCAATACGGCGGCGGAGCGAGGAAAGCCCGCCGCCTTCCTTTATCTCTGCCCTGGGCGGTGCGCCGTTGTTCGTGATGCAAAGGTGCCATGCCTGTGGCCGATGCTCGGAATCGGCGTACAATTCGGTGGCGCCCGCATGCCGCACAGCGTTGGAGGTACATTCCCGCAGGATCAGTGCGTAGAGCTCGCGGGCGGCGCGTGCCGCAGGGTACGCACCGCGCAGCTGTACGGCTGCGCCCAGAACAGCCGCCCGCCTTTGCATACAGGTCAGGGGGTCCTCGGCAGCATCCTCCTGCCGGGCGCGGCACAGCACGGAGATGGAACTTTCCCATTCCGCAGCCTCGCTTTTGATCCGGGCAAGGTCATGCTCATGCCGCAGTGCGCGCCGTGCGGCAAGCAGGGTATGGCCGATGTCGTCATGCACCTGCATCTTCATTTTCAGGATCTCTTCCTCCCGTACAATGTCGGGCATATTGTCATATAGGCGCTTTGCGCGGCGGTTCGCATCGGCAAGGCGCTCGTTTTCCTGCTGCAGCGCAGCGTGCAATGCAGCCAGACGGCTGACATCGGTAGCCATCACCTCGGTGTACGGTATGCCGTATTTGTCCTGAACAGGGCGCACCGCAAAATGGTACACCGTCCCGTCCGGGAATGCGTAGATGCGGGCGGCCTCATCGCGCAGCTGCACACCGCCGCCGGGACTGTGCAGCGCCTGCTCCAGATCCGTAAGGGTCTGCAGATCGCAGCCGCAGAGGACTGCGGCAATCTCCTGCATCCTGTGATTGATCAGACGCAGCAGACCATTGCGGTCAAAGTAGCAGATGGCCGCCGGCAGCGTGTCAAAGCCTTCCTTGACAGCGTTGCGGGAGATCCGGAAAATCATAGGCTGCCTCCTTCTGCCGGAAACATCGTGAAATACAAAAGTCCGTCCTCATCCCGTTCAAGCTGCATCTGCGGCAGGCCGGGCAGCGCAGCGGGTGCATCGGTGCATTGAACGCTGCAGCGCAGCCCCCAGCCCTGCGCCGTATGCTCGGCGCAGAAAAGGATCTCCTGCAATCCCGGCAGGGTCGCTTCTATGATGGCTTCAAAGGCGTCATAGATCGCCACGGCGGACGCAGAGGGGATCTTTGCTGTGTCGGTGATCTGTACGGCGCAGCGTATATCACTCAGGCGCAGGCTCTCGGCTGATTCAAACAGGCTCAGCCGCAGCTCCGTAGTGTCGATATCCTCCGCCTTGTCGCAGACAAAAACAAGGTTGCTGCGCCGCTTGATATAGGTTCCCAAAATGACGATGTGCTTCAGCAGCCGGCGGGCGGTATCGACATCGTCCGTGGCCCTGAGCGCGATCAGATATTCCTGTATCCGTGCCAGCTGGCGGGCTGTGACGGTCTCGATCTTGTCATACAGCCGGTTTTGCTCGCTCAGCTTCAGCCATTGTGCCTTCTGGGCTGTTTCCGCCTGTATGATGTCCCCGATGTCATGCAATTCCTCCTGCGTGAGGCGCAGCTCCTCCAGCAGTGCCACCAATTCGGTGATGTCCTCCTGCCAGAAAACATACCCTTTCCGAATCGGGTGGCCGTGAAGCTGGGTCGTGGCGTCCAGCTGGACACTGCCGGTGAGCGCCTGACGCAGCTGCTCCTCGCGGAGCGGCGCTGCCTGCATCGAGCATTGCACAGGCACAAACGCCCGGTCCGTGATCAGACCCTTGGCCATAGATACCTCAAACAGCGTGGCATACCCCATGTTGGATTGGATAAGCCCGCACTGGATGCACGCCTCAAAGGTCGCTGTAAAGGTCAGGCATTGCACCACGGTCATATCACCGGCAATCGCATGCATCCACGGCACATTCAAAATATGCTTGTACAGTAAAGCATAGAGGGTGGCAAAAAAAATCGGCACAAGCGGCAGCCAGAGGATGCGCTTTGTATGCGGAATACGGCAGCGCCGTACAAGGTACACCACCGTGAACACGGCACAGGAAAATATCCACAGCAGACAGAGGTAATATACGAACCGATAGGTGTAATCGGGGCTGCCCAGTACCTCCTGCCCGGGTGGGAACGCAAACGCAAGCTGATGAAAGTCGTTTGTCAGCACGAGGCTGAACAGCACCACAGGGAATACAAAAATCATGTACCGGTACTTGTACAGCGGGGCGGACTGCCCCCAATCTAAAAAGAAAAGCGTATAAAGTGCAAGGGTCGGGATCAGCAGCATCGGGATATAGTACGCATACCACAATCGCCGCAGCATCTCCGGTGTCTGGGCAAAGTCATAGCGGATCAGGCGTATATCCAGCCAGAACAGCATCAGGGCGGCAGCGCCCAGCAGGCAGTGGCGGGTCTGTGCGTGCAGGATACGCCACCAGACCGATACCGCCCAGGAAAAGATCAGGACATTATACAGCACCGTGCGCAAAAAGCCGGAATACGGCATATAAAATGCCCGCATCAGGACAGCGCAGAGAATCACCCCTGCAACCGCAGCGGCTAACCACAGATTGCCAAGCCGTACCTTTGTCATAGCGCCTGTCCTTTCCCAAAAGGGTATCGTGCTACCTTTTCACACTATTATTATGACGCAATCCGCCTTATTTTGCAATAGTGTTGAAAAAAGCAGTAAAAAGTTCAAAAAAACTATCCAAATGGTGGGGGCAGAAATCGTCCGATTCCTGTATGATGAAGTTGACAAAGAGTATTCTTTGCAGGGAAGGAGGGCTGCGCCGTGCGGAGGATCGTTTTGGACGCCCAATACTCTGTGATGACGAGCGCATTGACAATGGCACTGAAACACGGCAGACCGGATTTCCAGGTACAAAACGCTGGCCCTACGACAAAGGATATTGTAAAGCTATGCCGTTCCTGCAGGGCGGATGTCCTGCTGCTGGAGGTCTGCCCGCATCCGCCGCGCACCCTGCAGGACAGACTGCTGCTGGCAAAAGACCTGCGGGATGCCTGCCCGCACTGCAAAACGGTACTGCTTGTGGATGAGGCCGAATATCCCGAACTGGCCACCGCCGTGTGCCTGGCAAAAAAGGATCACATTGTCGATGATTTCGTCTACGCTTCCGTCTCGCCTGCCTATCTGAGCGCCATGATGGACACTTTATGACCAAAAGGAGGACAGCTATGAAAAAAGTACAACGAACGCTCGCTGCCGCATTGGCAGCCATGATGCTTATGGCTTTGGCCGGTTGCTCCAAGGGGGATGTAACCAAAGAGGTCAATTCCGGCTTATCCGACCTGAAAGCGCAGGCCGCCGAACCGGCTGTTGAACCCCAGACGGAGACCCCGGCAGAGCCCAAGACCGGCGCGGCATCTGAGCCTGCATCCGAACCTGCATCGGAGCCCGCTGCAGAGCCGGAGCCGGAAGCCACCGCCGAACCGGCCCCTGCTTCCGCGCCTGCGGACAATCCTGATTATCCATCGGCCGCCGGCCTGAACACCCCGACCCTGGAGGCATTCGGCACGGACTTTACGCTGGTGCTCAACGTGACCTGCCCCGACAAGGGCTGGTACAAGTCCGCGACCAGTTTCGGGGATTTCAAGCTGTTCCCGACCGATGACCCCAGCCATATCTTCTCCGGCGACCCGCGCATAACCTTTGAACTGAAAAGCGGTCTGGATAAGATCAACTACTATTACGACGACTTTGAAAACGTGGAGGAACTTACCCCGCGCACCATCGGCGGCGTGGAGATGGCCGGACGCACCTACAAAAACGTCGGTATGTGGTGGACGGAATACTACGGTGAGATGCCCACCGGCGGCTGGCTGGCCATCAAGATCTCCGGCGTAGACATTGACCCCGGCACCGAGGGCGACACCATTCTGAACAGCGTCACCTTTGGCTAAGCACAGGCAGGTTACTGCACTCTCAACCGAAAGGCGGGTGAACCAACCATGAAAAGAAGCTGTGCCGTACTATTGGCGGCGGCGATGCTGCTGTCGGCGGCAGGCTGCGCACAGGACAGCAAGCGGCCCGAACCGACCGAACCGGCTGCAAGCGCAGTGAGCGAGACCTCCGTTGAAAATGTGGAAGCCGCGGAGGATACCCCGCAAAAGCCGCAGTCCTCCCGCAGGTTTGATGATTCACGCATCTCTACGCTGTATGACGAGCGGTTTACCTACACCGACCCCTACGGCATCGAGGACACCTACTTTTACCAGGTGCCGCAGATCGACGACGACACCGAGGGCGCAAGGAACATCAACGAGATGATTGGCTACCGCTTCGGCTATCTGGTGGAGCGCGCGCTGGACGCCCGTTCCCGCAATGACTTTATCGACACAAGCTACATCATCTGGGTCAGCAACTGGGACGGTCCCCTGCTGAGCCTGCAAATCACCAGCTCTGACGCGATGTACAACCACGATGTGGGTTCGTACCATTACAATTTTGCCACCGGGCAGGAGCTTTCCAACCCGGAGATGCTGGCGCATCTGGGCTACACCGACGACGCCAAGGTGATGCACGCGCTGGAACGCGCAGTAGCGCAGCATTTTGACACCTACTACGGCTACATCGACCCCGACCAGACCGCCACGCTGTACATGATGCGCGCGCAGAGCCTGAGCAATCTGGACGGACTGTACAGCTACTATTCCCTGTATCCGAAATACAGCCACGGTTTTGTTGCCACGGTTCCGATGTACACCCCCGCCGGGTCGGGAATGTACTGGACGGATGTTCAGGTCGACCCCGACAAGCGCCAAGGCAGCGGCCAGATCCTGCACGGGCAGGATGAATGGTTCACCTGCGATGTAAGTGCCGACGGCGCTGTGACGGTACGCGCCTTGACCGACTATGTTACCCCTGACGGCGCTATGACCTATCAGACCATGAAGGAATGGTACGAGTTGGGCGACAAGACCGAGTTTGCGGTCAGCGGCTGCTACAGCGACTATATAAAGATGCTGATGACCAGCATCGGGCAGGACTACGCCCCCTATGTTTTCCTGCTGACCGAGAACGGCAACGTCGAATACATTGATGTCATCAGCGGCGCACAGTGCGGCACGATGGTCAACGGCGGTCCGCTCTTCGGCATCAACGGCATTGTCCGGTTTGAGACCGGCACGGCCTACGATGCAGAGTACGGCGCCGAGTACGCGACTGTGTACGGCGTTTCCCGCGATAACGAAAAATTCAACCTGATGGAGGCTGTCTGGAACACCGCCCCGCTGAGCATCCCGAGCATGGTCGGCTCCTTTGTGAGTGAGGAGACTGGCACCTGGTTTGAAATCTGCGAGGATCAGCCAAACTTCTACACCGGCGCATACACCAACGGCCAGAGGATTCCGGCCACATGGGACAGCAGCATCTCCTACCTTGGTATGGATGACCGCGGCTGGATCTGCTCCGTTTCGCTGTTCCGTATGGATTCAGGGCGCACGCAGCGCGAAACGCTGGCTATGATGCCCGATGATTACGGCGGCGTCAATGTAATGCACATCGGCGGGGAATCTCTGTTGAACCTGCCGCAGCAGGAAGCTGTATGGTTTGAAATGACACAGGAATAAGCAAGGTTCTAAAATATTACTTTATAAAAGGAGGCAGACACTATGGCAACATGTACGCAATGTGGTGCCGAGTTAAAGCCCGGCGCTAAATTCTGCGAGAATTGCGGTGCAAAAGTATCTGTACCGCAGCCCGCTGCACAGCCCGCAGCTGTGCCCCAGCCCCCGGTTCAGCCTACCCAGGCTGCGCCCCCGCAGCCGCAGGCAAGCGGCGGCAATCCCTATGCAGGCGGCGCACCTGCCGCCCCGCAGCCGCAGACGAACGCAGCGAATCCTTACGCAGGCAATGCGCCCGGCACACCGCCGCAGACCGGCGCAGGCGCACCGCTTTACGCCAGAAACACACCCCCGCCTGCGTCCACACCGCCGGATGCTCCCCATGCTGTCACGCCGCCGCCACCCGGCGGCACGGGCGGCAACCCTTACGGCAATGTGGCCCCCGGCGGCAAGTCCAAGTGCCCCCGCGCACCAATGACCCCCAAGCGGATGATCCTGATCGCCATCCCGGTGATATTCCTGCTTATGATCATCGTAACAATGATCAGCGGCTCCATCCGCACCGGCAAGCCGAACGCCAGTGACCCGAATCAGGGCACATGGGAAGCAGCCTACGCCGAGGTCGGCGGCTCCGTGACGCAGGTCGAGGATGCCTTCGGCAGCGAGTTCCTGATGGACCTGAATGATAAGGGCAAGTGCGTTGTATCGGTGGACGGCACCAAGTCCTACGGCAAGTGGACGCTGAACGGCGGGGCCTTCCAGCTGGATTGCGGCAGCCTGAACTGCACCGGCACCCTGCAAGACGAGATCCTGACCCTGAACGATGTGCAGGGACAGGGCGTGACGCTCTACTTCGTCAAGTCCGGCAGCACCATGCAGCAGCCTCTGGACGGTGACAACATGACCCAGGGAACCACCGCAGGCAGCGATACCGATGTGGGCATCTATGTGCTGGAATCCGCCTCCGACAGCGAGTACACCCTCTCCAAGGAGGAGCTTGCCCTCGTCGATATGGAGAACTTCTACATTGAGCTGCGTGCGGACGGCACCGGCGAAACCTACATGGAGGATTTTGTCACCTTCCAATGGAAGGACGGCAGCTTCTACGCGCTGACCGACCCCGATACCCCGGCCATGACCTACACCCGCGAGGGTGACCTGCTGACCATTGAGTTTGACGGTATGACCATGGTCTTTAAGCGCAGCGACACCAAGCCTGAAATCGACCCCGCCTTGCTGGACGGCGGCGATGACGAATATGACATCGACGGCACGGATGAGCCGGACCCGCCCTACACCTACGACGACGGCAACACCTACGATGATTTGGGCAACACCAACTGGTACGGCTGGTTCCGGATGGAAAACTACAAGAATGTACCCAACCGCGATTACTTTGACACCGACACCTACGATTGCTGGGGTTACATCGGTGAGAGTGAGGACGGCAGCCACTACTTTGAGGTTTACCGCGACGGTATGCCCGATGACCCGGTCATCACGATGTGGGTCAATGTCTATGATGACCATATCGAGCCTATCCTGGACGGCAACGATTGGGTGCTGGATCAGAACATAACCGAGAGCGATGCGTATAAGTTCAACCTGTACCCGTATAACGACAATATCTCGCTGTTCATGTATGACTACGAGGGCGACGACGGCACGGCCTGTGCGGTCAGCTTCTACATGAGACTGGACGGCACCGAGTGGAACGAGGAACTCGAGGAGCTGCCGCCCCGCTATGAGGAGTACAAGGCCGCACTGGCCAACAAATGACGACCTGATTTATCTGTAACAAAACGGGGCGGGCCCTGCCCGCCCCTGACATAGGAGGATCACTATGGGACTTATCAGAGCTGCAATGGGCGCTGCTGGCGGCGTTATGGCCGACCAGTGGAAGGAATACTTTTATTGTGAAGCCATGCCGGCTGACCTGTTGGCTACCCGCGGCTGGAAACGCCAGAGCGGACGCAGCGCCAACACAAAGGGCAGCGACAACATCATTACAAACGGCTCCATTGTGGCCGTTGCCGACGGCCAGTGTGCCATGATCGTGGAGCAGGGCAAGGTCGTGGATATCTGCGCCGAGCCGGGTGAGTACACCTACGATACCGGCAGCGCTCCCTCGCTCTTCAGCGGCGACCTGTCCGACTCTATCGGCGCAGTGTTCCAGAACATCGGCAAGCGCTTTACCTTCGGCGGCGAGGCCCCGATGGATCAGCGCATCTATTACTTCAACACCAAGGAGCTGGTGGGCAACAAATACGGCACGCCCAGCCCGGTGCCCTTCCGCGTGGTGGATCAGCGCGCCGGCATCGACATCGACATTGCCATCCGCTGCTTCGGTGAGTACAGCTACCGCATCACCAACCCCATTTTGTTCTACACCAATGTCTGCGGCAACGTGGAGGAAGGCTACACCCGCGATGAAATCGACGGGCAGCTGAAATCCGAGCTGATGACCGCCCTGCAGCCCGCCTTTGCCAAGATCAGCGATATGGGCATCCGCTATTCCGCACTGCCCGGCCATACGATGGAGCTTGCCGAGGCCCTCAACGATGTGCTCTCCGCCAAGTGGGGCAAGCTGCGCGGCATTGAGATCGTATCCTTCGGTGTTTCCAGTGTGAAGGCCAGCGAGGAAGACGAGCAGATGCTCAAGGAAATGCAGCGCAACGCAGCCTTTATGGACCCGACCCGCGCCGCTGCGCATCTTGTCGGCGCACAGGCCAGTGCTATGCAGACCGCAGCCGGCAATCAGGGCGCAGGCCCTGCCATGGCCTTTATGCTGTCTCTTATACACATCTGACGCTGCCGACGACTTAATAGGTGTAGAT
>ERZ1026940.432-NODE-432-length-14673-cov-7.075592_pt1 | contig 14673 bp, 15 predicted proteins | sample MGYA00519306_ERZ1026940 | MGnify/ENA primary metagenome ERZ1026940 (study PRJEB26926, sample SAMN06164613) | human gut metagenome | biome: ENVO:00009003; feature: ENVO:2100002; material: ENVO:00002003 | host: Homo sapiens | place: USA | collected 2012 ...
ACGAGATAGGCTCCGGTCTCGTGGGCTCGGAGATGTGTATAAGAGACAGTAGCCGACCAGCGCAAAGCCGACAACTGCGCCGCCGCGCTCCGCCAGCAGGAAATCCGCGTCGTCGGCACGGATGGCCTTGCGGATCTCGTCCTCCTCCCGCGGGCCCTCGCAGAAAAACTCCGGCTGCATCGCAACCAAAGCGCTGTCCAGCTGGCGGTACAGCGTCAGAATGGCGGGAATATCCGCCTCCGCCGCCGGGCGTATCACAGTCTTTGCGGCCATCTTGTCCTCCCCTTCTCCTACATGCGTGTAAACCAAAAACCGGCGGACGCAGTTGTCCGCCGGTGCAAATCACTTGATTTCCTGGATCGTGTACTTGAAGCCGTACTCCTCCTGCAGCTTCTTGACGGCAGGCTCGCAGTCCTCAATGAAGGTCGCAGAGTAGACGCTCTGGCCGTTGTGGGCCTTCTTGTACTCCTCGACGATCTCGTTCAGCTTGTTCCAGCCCTCGTCAGCCTTGGCCTGGTCCATATCCTGCGGGAAATCAATGATAAATTCGCGATGCTTAGGGATGCGTGCTTTCATAGTAAGTCACTCCTGAAAAATTTGTTTATACATACGCGGCATGTTGTCATGTAGGGGCGGGCAATGCTCGCCCCACAGATTTTTGCCATACCGAATATACCAAAAAAGCAAGCCCTGGCGTTTGCCGCGGTCTGGTCCAGCACGGCCTGGGCGTCCATATCCCAGAGCGTGCCGATGTACGCGGCCACATGGACAATGTTACGGCTGTCGTTGCGGGTGCCCCGCACCGGTTCGGGGGCCATGTAGGGGCAGTCGGTTTCCAGTAAGGCCCGGTCATGCGGGATGGCCGCCAGCACCTTGGCCGCGCGCTTCGCGCCCTTGTAGGTCACAGCGCCGCCAAAGCCCAGGTACATGCCCTGCTCCACCAGCCAGGCCGCGTCGTCGGCACTGCCGCTGTAGCAGTGCAATGCGCCGCGGGGCTTGTATTTGCGCAGCAGCTCGTACATTTCGGCGTGGGCCTCGCGGTCATGGACCGACACGGGCAGGTCGAGTTCCTTGGCAAGCTGCAATTGTGCTTCAAACAGGTCATACTGCTCCTGCCGCGGCACGGGCCAGTGATGGTCCAGCCCGATCTCCCCCACCGCCGCAACGGCCTTGTCCGCAAACAGCGGGCGCATGGCGGCCAGCTCGGCACGCCAGTCCCCGTGGTAGACGGCCACCGTGGCGGCGTCCTCCTCGATCAGGCTCTCCGGGTGGATGCCCAGCGCGGCGTGGAAGTAGGGCGCGGCGTGCGCCAGCTCCAAAACCTGCGCAGCATCGCCGGAATGCGTGGCACATTCCAGCACACCGACCACGCCGCCCGCGGGCAGCGCCGTCAGCAGCTCGGCGCGATCTGCGTCGAACTGGCGGGAGGAATAGTGCGCGTGGGTGTCAAAAATGTTGTTCATGCCTTTGTCTCCTGCGTCTGCGGGGCGCGGTTGACCAGGAAGATGCCAATGCAGACCAGCACCAGCGCGGCCAGATAGTTCCACTCAAACAGCGGCTCACTGTTGAGCAGCGCCGACAGCAGGACGTTCATAATGGGGATGATGAGGCCGAACACCGCGATGCGGGACACCGGATTGTTCTTCATCAGCAGCGCCCATATAACATACCCCGCGCCTGAGATGAACGCAAGGAACAGCAGCACCGGGATACCGGCGGCGCTCTGCGGGTGCAGGCCGCCGCCCATCGCAAAGCCCAGAACAGCCAGCGCCAGTCCGCCGACGCCAAGGTTGAGCACACTGACCGAGAAGCTGTCCGCGTGCTGGGTGACGGCCTTGTTCCACGGCCCGGCCAGCGCAAAGATGACCGACGCGATCAGCATAAAGGCCATGCCCTTGACGCTGCCGCCGCCGTGGTTGCCCAGCGTGGCGACAAGCACACCGCCGAAGCCGAGCGCGCAGCCCAGCGCCTTGCGCGGGGTCAGGCGATCCTTATTGCCGTAGAGGAAGTGCGCCAGAATGACGCCCATAAAGCTCTGGGTGCTGTTCAGGATGCCGCCCATAGCGCCGGTCAGCAGCGCGACGGCAGAGTAGTAGAAGAAATACTGCGCCGCGGTCTGCCACAGGCCCAGCCCGCAGGCCGAGGCCAGCGTTTTGCCGCGCGGCATCGGCAGCGGACGGTGGTTCAGCGCCAGACCGGCCAGCCAGACCAGCGCCGCGCCTATCATGAAGCGGACGCCCGCAAAGCACAAAATCGACGCGGTATCGGCAGAATCAATGGCGAACAGCCGATAGCCCAGCTTGATGAACGGAAACGCCGAGCCCCACAGCACATTGCAGACAACGGCCATCAGGACCGCTGCCGCCGGGATGGAAAAGAATTGGTCGAGTTTAGATTTCTGCATGCTTCACCTTAGTGGATGCGTGCGCCCGCGGGGGTGTTGTCGGGGAAGAACGCGATGGAGCAGCCGCCGTCCACGTCGGTGTCAGCGGCAAAAATCATGCCCTCGCTGACGTACTTGCCCTTCATCATCGGGCGCGGGGCCAGGTTGGCGACGATGCCGATCTTCTTGCCGATCAGATCCTCCGGCGCAAACCACTTGGCAATGCCGGACAGAATGCAGCGCTCGCGCTCGCCGTCGAACACGGTCAGGTGCAGCAACTTCTTGCTCTCCTTCATGCGCTCGCAGGCGCGGACCTCGGCCACGCGCAGCTCGACCTTGCAGAAGTCGTCAAACGTGATTTCTTCCTCATGCTCGCCGATGAGTTCCGCGGACGCCGCGCCGCTCTCGGCGGGCTTTTCCTCTTTCTCCTCGGCAGGGGCGTTGGCAGCCTGGGCAGCGGCCTTCTGGGCAGCCTCCAGGGCCTCCAGCTCGGCCAGCTCCTTGGCGGCGTCGATGCGGGGGAAGATGTTCTCGCCCTTGTGCAGGGTGGCGTTGGCGGGCAGCGTGCCGAAGGCGGCGGCACTGTCCCAGGTCTTGCCGTCAGCTTCCACGTTCAGCTGGGCAAAGATCTTCTCACAGGTGGTGGGCATGAACGGCTGCAGCAGGACGGTGCAGATGCGCAGCGTCTCGGCCAGATTGTACAGCACGCGGGCCAGACGGGGCTTGGAGTCCTCGCTCTTGGCCAGCACCCACGGCGCGGTGGCGTCGATATACTTGTTTGCGTTGTCGATGACCTCAAACACGTCAGCCAGCGCATTCTGGAAGGCATACGCCTCCATGTCGGCTTCATAGCGGTCACGCAGACCCCTGGCCTTCTCGAGCAGCGCGGCGTCCTCGGGGCCTTCGTCCTGCTCAATGGGCAGATTGCCGCCAAAGTACTTGTCGGCCATGGCGGTAGTGCGGCTCAGCAGGTTGCCGAGGTCGTTGGCCAGATCCATGTTGATGCGGTTGATGAGCAGCTCATTGGAGAAGTTGCCGTCAGAGCCGAACGGGAAGTCGCGCAGCAGGAAGTAGCGCAGCGCGTCGGCGCTGTAGCGCTCGGCCAGCAGATACGGGTCAACGACGTTGCCCTTGGACTTGGACATCTTGCCGCCGTCCAGCAGCAGCCAGCCGTGGCCGTAGACGTGCTTGGGCAGGGGCATATCCATGCTCATCAGCATCGCGGGCCAGATGATGGAGTGGAAGCGGACGATCTCCTTGCCGATGAAATGCACATCGGCAGGCCAGAAGGTCTCGTAGTCGCTGTCGGGATATTTGTCGTTCATGAAGCCGAGCGCCGTCGTGTAGTTGAACAGCGCGTCGATCCAAACGTACACGACATGCTTGGGGTCGAAGTCAACGGGGATGCCCCACTTGAAGCTCGTGCGGGAGACGCAGAGGTCCTCCAGGCCCGGGTCAATGAAGTTGTGGACCATCTCGTTGACGCGGGAGCGCGGCAGCAGGAAGTCCGTGTTGACGAGCAGGTCACGCACGCGGTCCGCGTACTTGGACAGGCGGAAGAAATAGGCCTCCTCCTCGGCGTCCACAACGGGGCGGCCGCAGTCGGGGCAGCAGCCGTTGACGAGCTGGCTCTCGGTCCAGAAGCTCTCGCAGGGGGTGCAGTACTTGCCGACATACTTGCCCTTGTAGATGTCGCCCTTTTCATACATCTTCTTGAAGATTTTCTGGATGGCGGCAACATGGTAGTCGTCGGTGGTGCGGATGAAGCGGTCATAGCTGATGTTCATCAGCTTCCACAGATCCTTGACGCCCTTGGGGCCCTCGACGATGTTATCGACGAACTGCTGCGGTGTAACACCGGCCTCCTTGGCCTTCAGCTCGATCTTCTGGCCGTGCTCGTCGGTGCCGGTCAGGAACTTGACGTTGTAGCCCTGCAGCCGCTTGTAGCGGGCCATAGCGTCGGTAGCGACGGTGCAGTAGGTATGTCCGATGTGCAGCTTATCGCTGGGATAATAGATTGGCGTTGTAATGTAGAATTTTTTCTGATCCATCTGTGATTTCTCTCCTTATATAAACAAACCGGTGTGGTGTGTTTTTTACGTTTATGACGTGCCTTGTAGGGGGCGGCGTCCCCGACGCCCCGCAAGCCTCCCCTTTCAGGGGAGGTGGCCGAGCGCAGCGATGGCCGGAAGGGTTCTGGCCGTATGCCGCAGTAATGGGCATTCCGGGTTGCCTCTGTGTCCCCCGTAGGGCGGTCAGTCCTCTGGCCGCCGCACCGCACCTTTAGAACCCTATCGGCTTCACCCCGCACGCCTCCAGCGCGTGCCTGCACAGCACCTCGGTGCTGTCGATGAAGAACTTGCCCAAGTGCTCGTCCCGCTTAACGAGGCTCAGCTCTGTGCAGCCCAGCACGGCCATGTCGCAGCCCTGCTTTTTCAGGTCGTGCACCGCCGCGCCGAACTTTGCCATATCGGCGCGTTTGCCCTGCTTGATGTCGTCATAAATGACCGACATGACCTCCTGCTGGTGCTCCTCCGACGGTACCGCCCAATCAATGCCCTGCGCCTGGCAGGCGAGCTGATACGTCTCGGCGGCCAGCGTGCCGTCCGTTGCCAGAATGCCCAGCTTTGTGCAGCCTGCCGCCTTAGCATCGGCTACAGTCAGCCGCGGCATGTTCAGCACAGGCACGGGCAGTGCCTCGGCCAGGCGGTCATAAAAATAGTGCGCTGTGTTGCATGGAATCGCCAGCACCGTTGCGCCGTAGTGTACCAGGCTGAAGCCATCCTGCTCCATCACAGCAAACGGGTCATCCTTGCTTTTACCCATGATGAACGCTGTGCGGTCCGGTGTCGACGCGCGGGACGAGATGACAATGTCGATATGGTCCTGGTCGCACGTCGCGGGTGTGTGGTCGATCAGCATCTGATACAGATAACAGCTGGCCGCGGGTCCCAGCCCTCCCAGGATTCCCAGCACCTGTTTTTGTGTTTTTGTCTGCAGCGTGGCACACCCCTCCTTATAGTACACTTACAGTATATTATAAGGCTAACTGCGCAATTATGCAAGGGCAAGGGCGACGGTTTTCGAGAGATTCGCAATAAAAAACGCCCTGCATTTTCATGCAAGGTGTCTGTGGTGGACCCTAATTTCAATACAATTATATTGCAGACCGCCCCCTGCCTCCCTTGTCAAAGGGAGGTGGCGCCGCAGCGCCGGAGGGATTCCTATCCCGCTGGCATCCCTATTTCTTTAAGCTCGCCGTAAGGGCCGGGCATGCCCGGCCCGCACGCTTCCGAAAGTTGCTGTGCTAACTCCGGCAACCCGTGCTCCCGCCATACACCCCGGCCACATCAGCTTCCGCCCGCGCGGAATCTCCCGGGCGCTTTACTTTTACGCACCACATTGGTCAAGCAATTGGCAGACTTTGAGGGGGAGCATCTGTTGGCCGACATCGGCAACGGCACAATGAATCTGCTTTACTTGACGGATTCTCAGCCACAGGAGAACCGCTGTTGGACGGAGAAAATCGGTGTGAACCAGTGCATGATCCGCGCTAAAGAAGCGGTGCTCCGTCGTTTCGGCAGCAAAATCAGTGACAGCACGGTGGAGCAGGTTCTGCGCACCGGCACAGCGAAAATCGATGTCGATTACCTCGCCTGTATTCGCGAGGTCGCAGCCAGCTATGTAGCCGAACTGTTTGCAGCCTTGCGCAGTTACGAGTATGACCCAGCCACCACACACCTGACGATTGTGGGCGACGGCGGGCAGTTGATCAAGCACTTTGGCAGCTATGACCCGGAACAGTTCACCATTGTGGACGACATCTGCGCTGCTGCCAAGGGGTACGAGTACATGGCCTACCGCCAGATGCTCCGAGGGTAAACCCGTGCCGGAGGTACGGACGACCAATCTGCGGTTCAACCTTGGCAAAGAATCGCAGCGGAAAGCGTGGCAGTATTTGCAGACGATGGACAAATCAGCGTTCAAGTCGTACAGCCAAGCGGTTGCCACGGCAGTGCTGGATTGGCGAGAAGCATGGGCAGATGCCGTGAACCGCGCACTGGAAGAAAAGCAGCAATCTGCCCGTGTGACCCACCTAAGCCACGCGGCGCTGGGACTGGACGAGCAGCCCACAGTGCATGAGGGCAGCCAAGCCCGCAGCCTTGAGTTGCAGGGCATCAAGGCAGACCGCTGCGAACTAAACCGCCAAATCCGCGCGGACAACAAGCTGCTGCGGGAACTGAAAGCCCAGCTTGCCAAGCTGTCCAAGGTCGTTGAAAACACTGTAGAGCATATTGCGGAAACGCTGGAACGGCTGCGCAGCAGTTTGATAATGCTGCAATACCGTCTGTTGGTGAACCGCAAACGGGCTGACACATGGAAACGACAGGTCAACTATTACCGCCCGATTCTGCAAGATTATCATGCGGTAACGCAACAACTTGCTGACAAGAAATCTGAGCAGGAGAATCTGCAAGTGAACCGTAATGTTCTGTCTCCGCTGCAAATTAACCAGCGCCGCCAGCTTGCCGAGCAAATCGCCGCGCTGACCGAGGAAATCGAAGAACTCCGCAGCCGTCAGGCAATGATTTTGCATAACCTCGACTGCAAGAACAACGGCGAAGCCAAGCGCTTTGGCAGTTATCTGGACAAACTGGAAGAAATGCAGGAGAAACTGGCCACACAAAGGGAAATCCATACACAGCAGCTTTCTATCGGCACAAAACAGTACCTTGAAATTGAGAATGCGATCCATGCGGAAGATGCGGCTGCTGTTTACCAACAGTGTACTGCTGTACGACCAATCATCGCGGTTGAACGAGAACAGGCATTGCTCCACGAAAGCCGTGTCGATGATGCAGCCATACAGCTCGCTGAACAGCTTGTAGATGCCAAAAACAAGTATAGTTACAATAAAGCTAATCAGAGAAGCACCGTCCGTAGTCGCACAGATAGAGCAAGATAACAGAATAGCGGCAGCTTCCTACCACGAAAGCTGCCGCTGTCATTATTCTGCTGGTTCTTGTAAAATCATTTCCGCATCCAAGTCCAATGGTTCAGTACGGACAAGGTCTATCAGATCATGCTGCTGACCGATGTTTGTCACATCAATTTTGTTTACGCAATCACCTATCCAAGGCAATGCCTGCGTTAAATCATCCATTAAATCGTAGATGTCTGCCGTTGCCAATTTGGTAAGCGAAATGTACCCGGAGCCCTGCCGATGCTCAAAGCCGTGCTTCTCAAAGAAGCGCCGCAAGTCGTAATAAGCATTGCGGTAGTTTGCTCCCGGATAGTTTGCTTGCAGTTTATGCGTATCCAAATCGAAATTGATTGCTTTCAGATAGCGCCGCTCCACATCAGCCACCTACCTGCTGTTTACGGCGATAATGCAGCAGCAAATCTTCCTCGCTGCAATCGTTCAGATTATCGGAATCCTCACTGTCATACAAGCGCCATACCGACACATTCTCCATAAACCACGGTTGCTTTTTCAGTGTGTTGACCACCTTGCCAAAGCGTCCGTAATCGCGGGCATTGCCGCTGTCACGGTAGAGTAAAGCACCGGAGGCATCTTCCACTTTGCGTAGCTGCATCTGGGCAAATGCAGACTCAATGGTGCGGTTGATGGCAGACATCGTGTAGCGCTGTTCTGCCTGAATCTTATCCGCGTTCATTTCGATTTTCATCATCAGCATTGTGAAACCCCTCCTTTTGCATTTATATAGTAACCCAAACAAAATAAAAATGCAAGAATTATTGAGATGGACACCTGCTGTCCATTCTGCCTGTTATGATTAAAGTACAAGCCAACCACATAACAAATACGGAGGTAAAAAAACATGGATAAGCAGAACAATTCTAACCTTGATGCCCTTCTCAACAATTTGATTGAAAACTTTGGCGAGGACGATCCTGTTACCCAAAAGGTGGAAAGCCTTATGGAAGAAAATGTCAACCTGCTACTGGTTGGTGCTACCGGCAGCGGCAAAAGCTCCACCATCAACGCAATGTTCAATATGCAGGTTGCCAAGGTCGGCGTTGGCGTTGACCCGGAGACCGCCTGCATTGAAAAGTACGAATTGGGCGGCCTGACCATCTGGGATACACCGGGCTTGGGCGACGGTGTGGAGCGCGACATCGAAATTGCTACAGCCATCAAAGCTAAACTGGCGGAAACCGATGAGGACAACCGCCAGGTTATCGACATGGTGCTGATTGTGTTGGACGCATCCACAAAAGACCTTGCGGCTATCTATACGCTCGCCAACGAGGTTCTACTCCCCGGCTTGGGCGACGAGGCTGAGCAGCGTATCTTGATTGGTTTAAATCAGTCCGACATGGCTATGAAGGGCCGCCACTGGAACGATGCCAGCAATGAGCCGGACGAGGTCTTGAAAGATTTTCTCAACCGCAAGGCCGAATCCGTCCGCCAGCGTATACAGGAAAATACTGGTCTTGATTTGAAGGTCGTATGCTACTGCGCAGGCTACACTGAGGAAGACGACCAGCGCAGCCCCTACAACTTAATGAAGCTTCTGCATTTTATTCTGCGTCACACGCCTACAGAAAAACGGCTTGTGCTGGTAGAAAATCTGAACGAGGATTCCGAAAACTGGGCGCACAACGACGATGACGATGACCACCGCACAACGGTCCTTGACGATATTCTCTTTAGTATCGGCGTAGGCCTTGATGCCGGAATTGAAACAGGCGGGGAGATTGGCGATTTTCTGTTGGGGCTTCCCGGCAAGGTGGTAGGCGGTGCTGTCGGCTCTGTGGTCGGGGCAGTCGGTGGCGCGGTCTCTCAAATTCTTTTTAACATTTTCGGATAATCTCTTCCAGGCTCCGTTCCGAAAGGCGCGGAGCCTTTTTTTACTTTTGAGAAAAATGATGTGCGTAAATGCCAACATTTAATACAGATGCTTTTATAATTGCATATTTCGCTATAATTGCAGTGGTTATCGTCCTCAAATTTCTTCATTGCCGCGATTTAATTATAGCCCTCAGATATACAGCAAAAGTTATTACCGCAATACTGATCATAGTGCTTATCCTGTGTGCTGTGATGGGAATTATGGCGGTGACCGCCTGTTTTGTACAGGGGTACAATTTGTTCGACTTGTTGAAAAAACATTTTGTATAAACCCATCAAAAAATATAGAGTCTTACCTTGTGATGTGCTATAATACACTCAAGCAAGGAATGTCGAATTATAGGTGATGAAATGTCAAAGAGTAATCGTGTTCTCGACCTGTACCAAGCGCTGCAAAACGGACAGGTCATCAATAAAAAAGAGGCCGCAGAGCAATTTTGTGTCAACGAAAAGTCTATCCAGCGCGATCTGGATAGTATCCGTGACTTTCTCTCAGAGCAGACAACGAGCCAAGGACTTATCCAAAGTGTGGAGTTTGACCGAGCCGCAAACGGCTATCGCTTGGTGACGGAGGAGGTCACCCACATCAGCGAGGGTGAAATGCTGGCCATCTGCAAAATTCTGCTGGAAAGCCGAGCGTTTGACAAGGCAGAATTGAAATCGCTGGTAAATAAAGTAATGAACCATTGCGTTTCCCCCAAAAAAGTAAAATCCATCGAGCCGTTTATCTCGAATGAACTGTTCAACTACCATGAGCCTGCCCATCGTTCGCCGGATATGGACGTGCTATGGCAGACGGCGCAGGCCATCCAGACACAGAATGTACTGCAAATCACCTACCTGCGCAAAGATAACAGCGAGGTCGTGCGGAAAATTGAGCCGGTAGGACTGTTGTTCTCGGAATACTATTTTTACATCATGGCTTTTATTGCCGACAAGGCCAAGCGCCAGACCTTTGAAAGGCCAAACGATACCTACCCAACCGTATACCGGCTTGACCGTATAAAAGCCATTGACGTGTTGGAAGAAAAGTTTGCTATTCCCTACAAAGACCGCTTCCAGGAGGGTGAGTATAAGAGCCGCAATGTTTTTATGTATGGCGGTGTTCCCCAAACAGTAGAGTTTGTATACAGCGGCCCATCGATTGAGTCCGTACTTGACAAACTGCCAACTGCAGAAATCACACAAATCGAAGGCGGCTATAAAGTAAAGGCAGAAACTTTCGGAAAAGGAATTTTGATGTGGCTGCTGAGCCAAGGCAGCTATGTAAATGTCATCGGGCCGCAGGAACTGCGGGATATGAATCAATTTCAACTGTGGTGCGTAAAAAGTAAAGCACCCGCGCCCTAAAAACAGCCCGCGGGGCTGTTTTTGCCCCGCGGTACGCTGGACGCGGGGCCCGGGCTTTTCGATTCCCACACGGGTCACCTTTTACGCCCGACACCTATTAAAAAGCGCATACAAAGAAAAAGGCACTACTTCAAATGAAGTAGTGCTTTTTGGTGACCCGCAGGTTTCAATATCCGAACCATTCTCTTTAGAAAGCGCGATGGGCTTGTCCCCATCGCGGAGGTTTAGATTTACAATTATTTTATCCTCAAAGACATATACTGTGTTTACGAAGCATTCAATTACTTGCCGCTGTACCTTGTGGTCACGCAAGTCGTGCCTCTTGAACGATTCCAACCACTGCACAACGTACTCTTTCGTCAGCTTCGGATGAGAGGTTTCTTCCTCAAAGATGCTGATTTGCAGTTCATCGCGCTGGGCTTCCAGCGCTGTCAGACGCTCTTTTGTTGTCTGGGTGATGATGCCCTCTTCTATCGCGGCGGCAATATTGTCAATTTTCTTATTGACCTTTTTTAGTTCCTCTTGCAACGCGGGCAGGTGCGTGTTTTCGCGCTTCTGGTTTTCTACAAGGGCATCTGCCAGCATCGCAATTACACGGTCTTGCAACACATATCCCAGCGCCTGCTTGACTACAAAGGATTCAATCAATTCTTTGCGGAATGCTTTCATGTGGCATCGTTCGCCCTCTTTGCGCTTGCGATGCCCACATTTATAATAGTAGTAGGTTGCCCCGGTATGGCTTGTGCCGCTGTCACCTACCATCAACGCACCACAGTTGCCGCATACCAACTTGCCTGTCAGGATGAAGTCTTCGTCGCTCTTCGATCTGGCAGGCGCTTTTTTGTTTGCTTTCATTCGAGCCTGTACCTTGTCAAATGTCTCTTGGTCGATAAGTGCCGGAAAAGCGTTTTCCGTGACTATATCCCTGTAGCGATACTCGCCCAGATAGCGGCGGTTCCGCAGCATATTTTGAAAACTACTCTTTACAAACTTTCTGCCATAGCCGGTCCGTATGCCACGAGCATTCATGTCCGCGCAAAGTTCCTTGATGGATTCTCCCCCGGCGTAGCGCTCGAACACTTCCCGAACAATAGGGCTCATCACTGGGTCAGGTTCGTAGTGGCGTTCCTCGTTGATGCGGTAGCCAAGCGGTACAGAGCCGCCATTAAACTTGCACTTTAGTGCATTGTCCGTATGCCCACGCGTCACTTTCTCCGCTAGTTCAGCCGAATAATACTCTGCCATGCCCTCCAACATACTTTCCAGCATGATGCCCTCCGGCGTGTTAGAGATTGGTTCTGTTGCGGAAATCACCTTGACATTGTTCTTGGAAAGTGCGCGTTTATAGTACGCAGAGTCAAAGCGGTTGCGGGAGAATCGGTCCAGCTTCCACACAAGGACAAATTGGAATCTGTGGGCATTGCTGTCCTGGATCATCTTCTGGAACTGCGGTCGCGCGTCTGTCTTGGCTGACAACGCACGGTCTATGTAACTGCCGATGATTTTCATGTCATTGCGTTTGGCATACGCCCTGCACTCGCGCAGCTGGCCCTCGATGGATTCTTCGCGCTGGTTGTCGCTGCTGTATCGGGCGTATATTACAACATTACTGCTTGGCATTTTTGCGCCTCCTCTCATGCCATTTTATTACTTTATACGCTTTGAATATGGAAATTCCAACAACAAAAAGTAAATTTTTTGTTGTTCATCTTATTCAATATTTGAATAAGATCAATATAATAACGATATAATCATCATACTTTCACCAGTTGATAAAGCAAACATCTTCATTTTTTTATCACAAGTACTAAATAAATGCAAAAATCACGGCGGCAAAATGTTGAAAAAGTGAAAACTATTGTGTATTATAAGTTTATAACACATCACTATTCTTATGGAGGCAACTATATGTTCACTATTGAAAATTTCATACATGGGATTGCTAATGTAACGAAATCTCTAAAAGCTTCAATTTGTGGTGATTCTCTTATTGTTAATAGAATTTGCTATGATTATGAAACCAGTAATGACTATGAAGAACTTTTTGCCCAAATTTCATTAGAACAAATTCAGCCAATCATAGAACTCCTTGCAGACAATTATATTTGCACAGATAAAAAGTACAGTTTACAAGGGACTACACAGGGTAACGGTCTGACGGGAGGTGTGCCGCCCGTCAGATTTTCCATGTGATGTTCAAGCTGTCACTTGTAGCGGCAACGGTGGTAATCATCAAATCCACCACACGCCGCTTGTCATCAAAGGATACATTGTCCCATGTGTCGAGGTAGCCGGAAATCTGGCTGACCTGTTCCGGGCTGATGGCTTCCACCGTCAACTCCGCTATCCTCGCCAGAAGTTCCTGCTTGCGTCCGTCCAGTTCCGCTATCTTCACATTCACATAGGAGAGCAGAACATTGTTTGCACCCGTCAGACTGTCCACCAGCTTTTCAATCTCGCTGTCCACATGGAGAAGTTCCACTTGCAGGGCGGCGATTTTCGGGTTTGCCTTTGCCGCTTTTTTTCTGCCCGTCAGCGTTTTGTAGCTTGCCAGCTTCTTCACCATCTGCTGATAAACAACCGCTTCCAGCTCCGAAGTGATGATTTTCCCGCACCCGGCACAGCTTTTATTGTCCAGCCGCTTTGTGCAGCGGAGATATTGCTTTCCCACAGGATTGTTAATGCTCATAAGGGCATACCCGCAGTTTCCGCACTTGATTTTTCCCGCCAGCCATGTATGGGTGGCTTTCCGGGCAGACTGGATTTTCATGTTGTTCATCAGCTTCTTGCGGCAGGTCAGCCAGATGTCGGAGGGGACAATGCCCTCATGGGGAGCCAGCACCAGCATTTGGTCTTTCAAGTCGTTCTTTTTGCTGGGCTTCACATCCCGCCCTTGATACAGATAGCAGCCATTCATGCCGGTAAAATCGGCAGCGTCATTGACAATGATTGTCCCTTGACTTTTGAAAAATTCGTACACATCAAGGTCTGCCTGCACATAGACAGGATTGCGTAACATCTGCGCCAGCGTGGGGCGTATTAGTTCCTTGCCGTTGAATAAAATTCCCTGTTCGGCAAAGTACCGGGTAATGTCCCCGTAGGAGGTTGTGGGCTGGGCGTACATCTCAAACATCAGCCGGATATTTGCCGCTTCCTCCGGGTTTACCACCAGCTTCTTTGTGTTGATACCGTCCATCTTAATCGGCTCTGTATGGAAGCCGTAAGGGGCTTTCCCACCCATCTTGAAGCCTCGCTGGCTGCGGGAATAATAAGCGTCCGTCACCCGCTTCTGTATCGTTTCCCGTTCAAGCTGGGCGAACACGATACAGATATTCAGCATCGCCCGCCCCATCGGGGTGGAGGTATCAAACTTTTCCGTAGAGGACACAAACTCCACATTGTACTGCTGGAACAGCTCCATCATGTTGGCAAAGTCCAGAATGGAACGGCTGATACGGTCGAGCTTGTAAACCACGACCTTTGCAATCAAGCCCCGCTTGATGTCCCGCACCAGTTCTTGAAACTTCGGACGGTCTGTGTTCTTGCCGCTGTACCCTTTGTCTGTGTATTCCTTGCAGTTACCGCCTTTCAACTCGTATTTGCAAAATTCAATCTGGCTTTCAATGGAAATGCTGTCCTTTTTGTCTACCGATTGTCTTGCATAGATTGCGTCTATTCGATTGTTCATATTGTCGCTCCTTTTCTTAAAAAAGAAACGGAGCTGCTGACAGCTTTATTATACCGCCAGCAGCCCCGCAAATCAACGATGGCTTCGGAAAACCTTATGCCCCGGCTTCCTCACTCTGCCGTTTGTCGGCATATTTGCGGAACACCTCATAAAGCTGCTGCTCCAGTTCCCGGCGTTTGACCGCTTCCTGTTCCGGCGTGAACACCGGGGAGAGGTTTTCCAGCGTGATTTCCCTGCCTTGAAAAGTCACGACTTCCGTTTCCTTTTTGTATCTGATAGTGGTACTTATAAAATCACCTTTCCTTTCCATGCTGCCGCTTCTGCCGTTTCAGTTCCGCCAGTATATCCGGCGGGATACGGTCAACCAGCCGCTGT
>ERZ1026940.453-NODE-453-length-14166-cov-4.449437_pt1 | contig 14166 bp, 10 predicted proteins | sample MGYA00519306_ERZ1026940 | MGnify/ENA primary metagenome ERZ1026940 (study PRJEB26926, sample SAMN06164613) | human gut metagenome | biome: ENVO:00009003; feature: ENVO:2100002; material: ENVO:00002003 | host: Homo sapiens | place: USA | collected 2012 ...
ACGAGATAGGCTCCGGTCTCGTGGGCTCGGAGATGTGTATAAGAGACAGGCGATGGCTTCGGGACCGCTCAATCGGATGACGGCGATGGCTCCGCCCGAAGCGGTGGCGGGAGCGACGATGGTATCGGTCGATGTGTTCATCGGACGAAGATTATCGGCGGATCGGGATCCTGAGCCGTTGGCCTTCCCGCAGCTTGTTGGCGTTTTTCAGCTTGTTCAGCTTCATGATTTGTGCCGTAGTGGTTCTGTAACGGCGGGCGATCGCACCCAGCGTATCGCCTCGCTTGACCGTGTAGGTGGTGTATGCGGGGGTGGCGTCCGCGAGTTTCTTCTTTTCGATGTTGGCCGGATTGATGTACTCTTTCAGATAGGTGGAGTCCTTCCGGTGAATCTCCTCTTCGCTGGCGATGTACTGGCAGAGGTAGTGCTGGGGGAGTACCAGCGTGTAGCTTTTGATCGTAGCCGGGATGATGTCCATTTTGTATTGCGGATTGAGTGTCCGCAAAGTTTCGATGGGAATGTCGAGTGTCGAGGCTACTTGTCCCAGGTGGAGCAGGCGGGTGACGCGGATCGTATCGGTCGCCAGCGGCATGGGCGGGTTTTCGCTCTGGATACCGTGCTGCTGGTGGTAGGCATAGGCATAGGAGGCTCCGACGAAGGCCGGTACATACCCGCGAGTTTCGCGGGGCAGGTATTCGTAGATGTCCCAGAAGGTCGTCCCTCCGCCGGCGCGGGCCAGGGCTTTGTTTACGTTGCCCGGGCCGCAGTTGTAGGCGGCGATGGCGAGTGTCCAGTCGTGGTAGATGCTGTAAAGGTCCTTCAGATAACGGCAGGCGGCGCGGGTCGCTTGCACCGGGTCCCGACGTTCATCGACGAACGAATTGATCTCCAGTCCGTAACTTTTGCCTGTCGCGGGCATGAATTGCCACAGTCCGACAGCACCCATCGGAGAGGTGGCCGTGGTCGAGAGAACCGATTCGATGATCGGCAGGGCACGCAGCTCGACGGGCAGGTCGGCCTTGATGAGCTCTTCCTCGATCAGCGGGAAATAGTAGCGTGAGAGGCTCAACACCCGGTTGATTGTCCCGTAACGGGTATCGACGTAACGGCGGATGTAGTTTTTGACGATCGGATTGAAGGGGAGTTGCACCGGTGATACGAGTGCCCGCAGGCGGTTGGCATAGACTGAATCGGGGGTCGTGTCACTCGAGGAAGCGAGGCTGTCGATGTCGATGTAGTCGTTGAAAAACGTATCGTAGGATTGCAGAGTCTGCTTTTCCCGCCAGAGAGCCACGAGCGAGTCGATCTGGGCCGGGGTGAGATTGCGATTCAGTTCCGGACAGTAAGGCTCCGTTTGCTGTACGGTCGTTTTTTCTGTCACTGTTTTCTCCGGTTTGACCGAAACGGGAGTATGGGTCGATTTCGAAGCCTGCTTTTCGGTCTTGGCTTTTCTCTTGGCACGGCGCTCTTTGCGGCTCTGGGCGGTTGCGGTCGCGCAGCCGAGGAGGATCGAAAGAAAGAGGGTGCAGGCGAGGATCTTTCTCATGATGGAATCAGAAATTCAGGTTGAAGTTGAATCCGAAAGTCGGGCGGTGTCCGCCGACGGTCGGGGAATAGACGTAATTCACCGCCGGCGTGAACTCTACGCTTAAATCGTCCGAAATGTCGTAACTTTTCAGATGAGCGTCCACATGGGCGTCGATGATTTGCAGCACGTAAAGTCCGGCAGTGATGATGATGCACAAGTCGCGGTTGCGGCGGTAATTGTCCTTGAGGTTTTTGAGAAATTCCGCTGAGTACTTAGTACCGAATTCGCCCTTGGCTACAGGCGGGTCGGGATGGTGCTCCGGGTCTTTCTGGTGCTCTTCCAGGGCTTTGTCGTAGGCGCTACGATCGGAGTAGGCTTTCTTGAAACGCTTGTAGCCGCGATTGTTCCAGTCGATGGTATAGATCGTGGTTGCCAGTCCGCCTACGACGAAAGGCAGTTTCCAGTAACTTTTGTTATAGACTTGTCCGGCACCGGGGAAGATCGTGGCCAGTGTCGTGGCTTTCTTTACGGGGGAGGCGTCGTAGCGGTAGTTGACCGCCGCATCGCCCAAAAAGTAAAGGTAGGAGGCGACCGTAAGCCCGAGATAGATCTGCCTGCGCGTATTGCTGCGGATCATACGGGACTGTACGTCGTCCAACTCCTCCGTGCGGGCCGTACCGTTTTCCAGCAGGGCGTTGTATTGTCGTTTGAGAGGTTTGTAGGTGTTGTTTTCGTGGAAGAAGAGGGTCAGTCCCGCACCTACCGTTCCGTAGAGGATCGGCAGCTTCCAATATTGCTTGTTGTAGATCTGTCCGAAACCGGGCGCTACCAGCGAGATCCAACTTACGCCCGACAGCGAGATGGTATCGCGCCGGGGGCGGAGGTCTTTTCGGCCTCCGAGCGAGTCGGGCGCTCCGAGTGCTGCGGGCAGGGAGTCGGTTTTCAGAAGCAGGGCCGAGTCGGGGACGAATTGCGGGCGCAGTCTCGCAGCCAGCGAATCCCGGAGCCGCAGCGAATCGATGCCCGAACGCAGCAGCGAATCGCGCAGGGTACTGTCCTGAAGCAGAGAGTCCACCCGCATCAGTAGCAGAGAGTCCGTAAGATGGTTTTTGGCCAGGCTGTCCGGTTTGGGCATCAGACCGCTGCGCACGAAAGTTTTCGCGCTACGGTAACGGTCCAATGGAACCTGGGCCGATGCTTCGCCTGCTCCGCACAATGCGAGAAAGGCGAAAAGCACCAACAGACGGATATATCCCCGGGTGTGTTTCATCTATTTATTGTTGCGGATTTCGGCGGAAGCGCCTCTTTTCTCGAATTTTTCGATGAAGCGGTCGATGTCCCGGTCGTCCGAGAAGTCGATCACGATGCGGCCGCCGCCGTTTTTCGAGCGTTTGATGCTGATCTCCTGCGAGAAGAATTTTTCGAGCTGCTCCACCAGCCGCGCATACGATTCGGGATACTCCTCGTCTTCGGCCGGAGCTGCGGGTTTTGCCGCAGGGTCGGTCAGTGCGCGGACCAGTTCTTCGATCTGGCGTACGGAGAGTCCCTTGCGGATGCACTTTTTGAGCAGGCGCAGTTGCAACTCTTCGGGAGCTCCGGCGATCGCTTTGGCGTGTCCCATCGAGATAAGCCCCTCCTTGAGGGCGAGTTGTACTTCGTTGGGCAGTTTCAAAAGGCGCATGTAGTTCGACACCGTCGAGCGTTTTTTGCCGACCTTTTCCGAGAGCGCCTCTTGCGTGAGGTTGCATTCGTCGATCAGCCGCTGCATTCCCAGGGCGATTTCGATGGCGTTGAGGTCTTCGCGCTGGATGTTCTCCACCAGGGCCATAGCATGCAGGTTCTCGTCGTCCACTTCGCGGATATAGGCGGGCAGGGACTCCAGTCCGGCTTTGCGGGCGGCCCGCCAGCGGCGTTCGCCACTGATAATCAGGTAGCGTCCGTCGTCGGTGCGTTTGACCGTGATGGGTTGGATTACGCCCAGCGTGCGGATCGAGTCGGCCAGCTCTTCGAGCGCCTCTTCATCGAACTCCGTGCGCGGCTGCGTGGGGTTGGGGAAGATCGCCGAAACGGAGATCTCCGCCATTTCGGTCATCGGTTTGAGCCTGGCATCCAGGTGTTCGCTCCCGAAAATGGCGTCCAGACCGCGTCCTAATCCCTTCTGTTTCATAATGCTATTTTGCTTTTTGATTGCTTTTGCGGTTGCGTTTCAGGAGCTCCTTGGCCAACGTGAGGTAATTAGCCGACCCGACGGCGGAAGCATCGTACAAGATGACGGGTTTTCCGTGCGAGGGGGCTTCTCCTAAACGGATATTGCGTTGAATTATTGTGTCGAAGGCCAGCTCTCCGAAGTGGTTGCGAACTTCGTTCACCACCTGGTTGTTGAGGCGGTTGCGCATGTACATCGTCAGCACGAAGCCTTCGATTTCGAGCGCCGGGTTCAGTCCGTTCTTGACGATGCGGATGGTGTTGAGCAGCTTCGAGAGCCCTTCGAGCGCGAGGTATTCGCACTGTACGGGAATCAGCACCGTGTCTGCGGCCGTGAGGATATTCACCGTCGTATAGCCCAGCGAGGGGGAGCAGTCGATCAGGATATAGTCGTAACGGTCGCGCACGCTCTCCACGATGCGGCGGATCACGTGGTGTCCGTTCTCCATCTTCGGTAGCTCGGTGTCGGCGGCCACCAGGTCGATCGACGAGGGGAGCAGCCAGAGGTTCTTTACGTCCGGGCTTTGGAGGATTACGTCGGCCGCCGTCTTCGCTCCGGTGATGCACTCGTAAATGCCCTCCAGGTTGATATCGAAGCCCAGTCCCGACGTGGCGTTGGCCTGCGGATCGGCGTCCAGCAGGAGAACTTTCTTGCCCAGCAGCGCGAGCGACGCCGAGAGGTTGATGGCCGTGGTCGTCTTGCCCACGCCGCCTTTCTGATTGGCCAATGCGATGACCTTTGCCATGTTTGCTGATTTTAACGGGTTATAATCGGCCAAAAATACGAATTTTATCGGGAAAAACCATAACGATCCCGAAAAATGCCTATCTTCGAAGCGTAAAACAGGTCTTTGTAACGAAGATAAAACATAGAAGCTATGGCACATACCGATTCCACGACTCCGTCCGATGGCCGTCCGCAAGCTCCTGTTGGGGATACTCCCGGAACATCCGATCGGAAGCAAACGCCGCAACCGGCTCATAAATACCGATTTCCGACCCTTATCGACCTGCTGGCTCTGGTAGGAATCTGGTATTTGCTGCAATTCGTCGGGCTGCTTGCCGCCCGCTTCGCCGGGTTCGATTTTCCGGACTGGGACTTGCTGCGCGGCAACGTCGCTCCGACGCCCGAACAACAGGATGCTCTGGCGCGTTTTACGGCTTTCACCTACCTGGTGACGATGGGACTGATGATTCTTTTCACGCTGTTATATCGCCGCTTGCGGCACGGAACGCGCAAGACGCTGCGCTTTTCGGCGCGGGGGCTCAATCCGGTTCTGCTGCTCTGGGGACTGGTGATGATGCTGGCAGCCGGTATCGTTATCGAACCGGTGGTGGAGCTGCTTCCGACGCCTTCGTCCGCAGTTTACGGCCGGGGCTTCTGGGCGATCATTACGCTGGTGGTCATGGCTCCTCTGTTGGAGGAGTTCCTCTGTCGGGGCATCATTCTCGAGTCGGTGCGGGCCAAATACGGCGTCGTGGCGGCTCTGTTCCTCTCGTCGGCGTTCTTCGCCGTGTTGCACGGACATCCGGCGCTGGCGGTCAATGCTTTCGTGATGGGACTGATCCTGGGTTTCATCTATATCGAGACCAATTCGATCTTTTCGGTCGTTCTGCTCCATGCCATGAACAACGGCGCGGCTTTCCTGTTGATTATGGTCGGACTGGACGGGGCCACGATACGTTCGGTTATCGGCAGCGATACACTTTATACGATCGTTTACGTCGTTGCGCTCGTGCTTTTCGCCGCATCGGGCTATATGATCTACCGTTTGCTGGCCCGGGTGAAAAAGTTGGATAAAAATACGATCCGGTAACCTGTTGTGACGGTCGGGGGCTATTTTGCGGCGTACCGCAGGAGCGGGATCGTCGGCGGGTATCATGCAGAAGTATTGTCTGTGCCGGTTTTCCCCGGATTATCTGCACCGGAGCATCCGGTTTTTTCGATACGATAAATTAGGGCGTAATGTAATATTCGGGATGCACGGTACGTTAGGTTCGGGTAAAAAGTATCTTTTTTAGACGATAGGATGCGCCTCGGCTTAACTCAAATAAATTTGGTTAGGCTCTCGGCTTTCATTATCTTTGTCCCTTGTAGTTATGAGTTTTTGTGCCAAAATAGGAGCTGTTCTGCTGCTCGTACTTGCGGTAGGGTGCCAGGAAGTGCCCCGCTATTGGGGCGGAGGTCGGGTCGTGTTGGCCGAGGCTGCCGGTAGAAAATTGTACGCGCGAGAGGTTAAGGCTGCGATTCCGAAGGGAGTGGTCGGCGAGGACAGCGTGGCTTTCGTAAACCGTTATGTCGAAAAGTGGGTGCACAAACAGCTTAAATTGCACGAGGCCGAAGAACTTTTCTCCGATGCCGAGCAGGACATCGATTCGCTGGTCGAGGAGTACCGCCAGGCGTTGTTGATCCGTAAGTTCGACCAGCATCTGATCGAGGAGCGCATCGATACGCTCGTTACCGCCGATCAGATTGCTGCCTATCACCGTGAACACGCGTCGGATTTCAAGGTCAATCAAACCCTGGTCAAGGGGCGGATCGTTCGCTTCGACGCCAACAACCGGCAGGCGCCGAAGCTGCGCAAGTTGATGACGCAGCCCGGCTCATCCCGGCAGCAAGAGTTCGCCGACATCTGTACCAAGAACAATTTCGTACTGAACGATTTCTCCTCTTCGTGGGTGACCTTCTCCGAGTTTCTGGGCTATCTGCCCACATTGCGCAACCAGAGTTACGACGCCCTGCTCTCCTCGCGGGCCGTACAGGAGATGAGCGACGGTCATTCGCGCTACTATTTCGAAATAAGCGACGTGCTTCGTCCGGGCGATCCCGAACCGCTGGAGCGCAGCGAGGCGATCGTGCGCCGCATCCTCTACAACCAGCGGCAGAACGAGATCATTCGGGCCTACGACGAGGAGGTTTACCGAAAAGCGGTCGAGGAGGGGAGAGTGAAGATCCATGAAGAAGAAAAAATAGAGAACTGATGAGCAAGAAGATTCTGTTTTGCGCAGCGTTGGTGCTGGCGATTTTTGCAGGGGCCGCCCAGAAGCGGCAGGTGATGCTGGACCGCGTGGTGGCCGTCGTCGGCGGATCGTCGATCCTCTGGTCGGAGGTGGACGAATATGCGGGCGAGCTGGTGGAACAGCGCCGCCAGCAGGGTTACACTTCGGACCGCGATCCCCACGACGAAGCGCTCGAACAACTGCTGATGCAGAAGCTGCTGTTCAATCAGGCGCTCATCGATTCGGTGGATGTCAGCTATTCGGGCATCGCACAGCGGGTGGAAGCCCATTTGCAGGCGCTCATCGACGATGCGGGTTCTATCGCCGCGCTCGAAACCAAACAGCATATGCCGATCTTCAACGTGCGCGAAATGCTGCGTCAGCGTTACGAGGAGCAGGCATACGCCCAGGCTATGCAGAGTTCCGTAGTAGGGAAAATCAAGGTGATTCCCGGCGAGGTGGAGCGTTACTACAAGAAGACCGATCCGGACAGTCTGCCGACTATCCCCGAACAGTACGTTTATGCCCAGATCACCCGTTTCCCGGCGTCGATCAAGGAGGCCAAGCAGCGCACCAAGGAGCGGTTGCTGGATATGCGCGAGCGCATCATCAAGGGGCAGACCCGTTTCGACATCATGGCCCGCATGTATTCGATGGACGGTTCGGCTATCAGCGGCGGCGAACTGGACCCCCAGCCTTTGGACGGGTTCGTGCGGCAGTTTGCGGACGCATTGGCCGATCTGAAGCCGGGGCAGGTTTCCGAGGTCGTCGAAACGCAATACGGTTATCACCTGATTCAGTTGATCGACCAGAAGGGGCGTATGTACCATGCGCGTCATATCGTGTTGCGACCATCCTATACGCTCGAGGAGCTGGCGGCTCCGGCCCGTATGCTGGACAGTATCGCAAACCTGATCCGTAAGGATTCGATTACTTTCGAGGAGGCGGCCCGGAAGTTTTCCGACGACGATAATTCGAAGATGAACGGCGGCGTGGTGACCAACCACGATTTGCTGGAGGCGGCGCATTACTATGAGGCTGGTGCGACCGAAACACGCTTTCTGAAGGAGGATTTCGGCCGGGCCGGTGGCAAGAGCCTCGACGACTACAATGCCCTGCGCAATCTTAAGGAGGGCGAAATTTCCGACGCCTATCAGACCGAAGACTGGATGGGCAACCAGCTCAGCAAGATCGTCAAGCTCGTGAAGGTGATCCCTCCGCACAAGGTTTCGCTCAATGAGGACTATATTCGCGTCGAACAGCTGGCGCTGAACGCCAAACGCGAGAAAGTGTTCAAGGAGTGGCTCGACAAGAAGATCGAGGGCATGTACATTTATATCGATCCCGAATTTCGGGACGGAGAGTTCGAAAATAAGAACTGGGTAAAATAGAGATCGTCCGATGCCGAAGGGATTGCGAAAAATAGTGTGCGCACTGCTGGTCGCAGGTGTCGCCGGAGGTGTGATCCTCGCGGGGAACAGGCCGCTGGCCGTTCCCGTTGCGGGTGTTCATACCCCGTCGGCTCCGGGTGCTCCGGCCCAGGACCCCGAGTCGAACAAGGTGGTCGATTTCGTCGCCGACCGGGGATATCCCATTCCTTACGGCGATACGACCGCGACGGTGCTCGTAGGGCATTTCGCGGCCCAGCACAACGGGGCGGTCATTACCTGCGACAGCGCGATCCGCTACAACGACAAGCGCATCGAGTGCTTCGGCAACGTACTGATCAATAAAAAAGAGACATACATTTACGGCGACCGGGCCGACTACAACGGTGAGATCAACGAGGCGCGGGTCTATGCTCCGCTGGTGAAGGTCGTCGATGGGGATGCGACGCTCTATACTTACGATTTCCGGTTCAATACGCTGGACAATATCGGTACTTTCAGCGGAGGCGGTATGCTGACCAACCGCGAGAATCACCTCGAATCCGACCGGGGCTACTATTATGCTGATACGCACCAGATTATCTGTGTGGATCGTGTCGAGATGCGCAACGACAAGTACGAACTCAAGGGCGATTCGGTGGTGTACGATACGGATACCGACCAGGCTCATTTCTTCGAGCGAACCAACATCTGGAACGAAGGCGGCGATTACATTTATGCCGACCGGGGACGTTACGAAAAGCCGCGCGAGCTTTACGTGCTGACTCGCAACGGGTATGTGATGACCGAAAAGCAGGAGCTGTGGAGCGACAGCCTCGACTATTACCGGGAGTCCGGGCATGCTCTTTTGTTCCGGAATATCCAGATCGACGACGCCGAGCACAAAGTGCTCGCTTTCGGCGATTACGGCGAATATTGGAAGGAGCCGGGCAATGCTCTGCTCACGCAGCGACCTTCGGTGGTCAGCTACGATACGAGTCAGAGCGATTCGCTCTATATGTGTGCCGATTCGATGTTTCTTTATACGATCTCGAAGAGCGAGCAGGCACGTGCCGATTCGTTGGCGAAGGTGAAGGCAAAGGCGGCGGCATTGGCGGCAGATTCTCTGGCCGGCTCTAAGGGGGGACCGTCTGTGGATTCACTGGCTGCGAAACCGAGTGCTGCGGGTCCAAAAGCCTCGCAGGATGGATCGCAGGCGGATGCCGCTGCTCCGCAGGCTGCGGCCGGAGCCGTCGAAACCTCGTCCGAAACTGCGGATGCCGGTTCTGGTTCCGCTGCAGAACCCATAGCGGCTGTTCCGGCTGAAAAAGGAGGAACGGGGGGCGATTCTCTGGATGCCGCCCCAGCAATAGATACGCTTCTTTCCGACAGCCTTGATCGGGTGGGGGGCGGAATGCCCCCTGCCGATTCCGTGGCCGCCGTTTCTGCGGTGGATACGCTTTTTTCCGACAGCCTTGCGCAGGCCGGTCCAAAATCGCTTCCTGCGGATTCTTCCGTGCATATTCTTTCCAAGCGGGAGCGGAAAGCCCAGGCCGACAGCTTGAAAGCTCAATTGCGGGCACAGGCCGACAGCATAGCGTCCGTGAAAAAGGCGCAGGCGGCAGCGGCCCGCAAGGAGAAGCTGGCGCAGATCGCCAAAGCACGTCAGGCTCGGGCTACTGCCAAGCTCGACGCTGCGAAACAGAAGGAGGAGGCATTGCGCAGAAAGAACCTGGAGCGCCGCGCCGAACGTATGGAGAAAATCTGGGCCAAGCGGCGTGCCAAAACCGGGAAGGCGATCCTGAAAGGCAAGCTTCCGGCGTCGGCTCTCGATTCGCTGGTCGCCGACTCCCTGCGGGAGGCCAGGGCTTTTGCCGCGTTGGATTCTTTGTTCCGGGACTCTCTTGCTGCGGATTCGCTGGGACGCGATTCCATGCAGCTCGATTCGCTCAAGGCCGGGGTTGCGGCAGCGGACTCTTTGCGGGGGGATTCGATCGCTGCACCTGCTGGAGATTCCCTCTACCGGTTGGTCAAGGGGTATCGCCGGGTAAAGATCTTCCGCAACGACTTCCAGGCGGTCTGCGATTCCCTGGTGGCCGTTTCCACGGACTCGATGATCCTGCTCTATATCGATCCCGTGCTTTGGAATCAGGACAACCAGATCACTTCGGACGTGATGAAGATCTATACCGAAAACTCCAAACTCCAGAAAGCGGAATTCGTCGGCCGTCCGGTTATGTCGAGCGAGATCGACACGATGACTTACAACCAGGTGACGGGCAAGCTGATTACTGCCTATTTCCGCGATAACAAGATCTATCGCAACGACGTGGACGGTAACGTGCAGACCATCTATTATATGCAGGAGGACGATTCGCCCGAACCGGTGGGGCTGGTTTCTATCCAAAGCGGTGCGGCTACCTACTATATCGACAACAATACGGTCGAAGGCATTACCTACCGCAATCAGCCGGTCTTTTCGATCTTCCCGATGGATAAGATTCCGGAGACGCAGGCTCTTTTTCTCGAAGATTTCAAGTGGGAGGGACACCGGCGCCCGGTGCTTCGGGAGGTTTTCGACCGGACGATTCGCCCTTCGGAGCGTGCGGAGAAGAGTGCGCTGCCGCGACCCGATTTTCCGATCACGCGCCGTATCGAGGAGTATAAAACGTTGCTCATCGAGTCCGGAACCTGGGTGGACCGCGATGACAAGCTGACGCCCGAAGCGCTCGAGTGGCTTCACTGGCTGGGGTATTGATCTCAGTCATACGGCTCTCTTTGGGCTTTCGGATAGGATATAATCGGCCCTCCCGGATTCATCCCGTCAGGTAGAATCCGGGAGGGCCGGTTTGTCGGGTCGGTGAGAAATTCTTTCGTTTTAGGCGGAAGAGGGGAAGATATGCGCTATTTTTGTTCTCCGAATCAAAAGACCGTGCTTCGGACGCGCCGTATTGTCGAGCTGCGGAGCGGTCCGAAGGATGCGAAAGTTGCGAAAAAGGTTCCGTACCTGGAGTGCGGAGCCGTCGGTAAAAAGAGTCGATTTATGAAAAAGAGTTTGATCGCCCTGGCTTTCGGCACGTTGGCTCTCGGCATGGCCGAGTTCGTCATGATGGGGATTCTGCCCGATGTGGCGAGGGATTTGGGCGTTTCCATCCCCCGGGCCGGGGACCTGATTTCGGCCTATGCCATCGGGGTTTGCGTCGGGGCTCCCGCGACGGTGCTCATTGCACGTAAGCGGGCGTTGAAGGGGATTCTGCTCGCTCTTGCCGCTCTTATTGTTCTGGGTAACGTCTGCGCTTCGCTGGCACCCGACTTTTGGGTGCTCTTGGCGATGCGGTTCGTGTCGGGCCTGCCTCACGGGGCTTTCTTCGGGGTAGGTTCGATTGTTGCGGAGCGGGTGGCCGATCCGGGACACAAAACCCAGGCCGTGTCTATCATGATCCTCGGGATGACTGTCGCCAACCTGTTCTGTGTGCCGTTGGGTACCTATTTGGGCAGCTATCTTTCGTGGCGGCTGGCTTTCGGGATGGTCGGGCTGTGGGGAATTATGGCTCTGCTGCTGATCGCCCGCTGGGTGCCTGCCCTGCCGGCGCTGCCCGATACGGGATTGAAGGGGCAATTCCGGTTCCTCGGTTCGCGGGCTCCCTGGCTGATTTTGTTGGCTACGCTGCTGGCCAATGGAGGAGTTTTCTGCTGGTACAGCTACGTGACTCCGACCATGACGCGTGTGGCGGGCATCCCCGGGCAGGCGATGACAGCCGTGATGATGGTCGCGGGGCTGGGAATGCTGGTGGGTAATCTCGCGGGCGGGCATCTGTCGGACCGCTTCTCTCCCGAACGGGTCGCCCGTTTTATTCAGGGGATGATATGTCTGTTGCTCGTAGGGATCTTCTTCGCGGCTCGGATCGACTGGCTCGTGATTCCGCTGATGTTCCTGACGACGGCTTCGCTCTTCGGGGTTTCATCGCCCCAGCAACTGCTTATTCTGGAGAATGCGCCGGGCGGGGAGATGCTCGGCGCCGCGTCGATCCAGATCGCGTTCAACCTCGGTAACGCTTTGGGCGCCTACTTCGGCGGTCTGCCGATCAGTTTCGGCCTGGGGCCTCAATATGCCGCCCTGCCCGGTGCGGCGATGGCCCTGCTGGGCTTCGTCATGTTCTCCGTCTATTGCAGTCTTTACGGTCGGAATAAAACTCATAGAATATTGTCGGAAAATGAAATGCGCGGATAATCGGGAAGAGCTGTTCCCGGTGGTCGATGCTGCCGGACGTGTCGTCGGCCGGGCCACGCGGGGCGAGTGCCACGGCGGGTCGATGCTGCTGCATCCGGTGGTGCACCTCCATCTGTTCAACTCCCGTGGGGAGCTTTACCTGCAAAAACGTCCGGCGTGGAAGGATATCCAGCCCGGACGGTGGGATACGGCCGTAGGCGGCCATGTGGATTGGGGGGAAGAGCCTCTCGTTGCCCTGCGGCGCGAGGTGCGCGAGGAGGTCGGCGTGACGGATTTCGTGCCGCAGCACGTGCTGACCTACCTGTTCGAGTCGGAACGCGAACGGGAGTTGGTCTATGTCTATAAGACGGTGTACGATGGGCCTGTCGTACCGAGCGGCGAGTTGGACGGAGGCCGCTTCTGGACACTGCGCGAGATCGCCGAAGGAGTGGGCGGCGGGATCTTTACCCCCAATTTCGAAGGCGAGATCCGCCGTGTGGCGGAGCTGCCGGATGTCGGGCGTTGAGTCCCCGGTTCCGTTCGCTGCGCCTCTTCGGAACGCAGGGCGGTCTGCCGTCCGGCGACCGCTAAATAAAGCACATGATCAGAATCTGAATGATGATGACCCGCAGGAACATGCATACGGGATAGACCGTCGCGTACGCCACGGCCGGATGATCGCCGGGGATCGAGTCGTTGGCATAGTTCAGCGCCATCGGGTTGGCCATGCTGCCGCACATGATGCCGGCTACCTGTCCGAAATCGAGTTTGAAGAACCGCAGCGACAGGGCGGCTACGATAACGATGGGGACGAACGTGAGGAGGAATCCCAGTCCGATCCAGAGCATTCCTTCGGGGCGCATGATCGTTTCGACGAAATGGGCGCCCGCTTCGAGCCCCAGGCAGGCCAGATAGAGCGACAGTCCCAATGCCCGGAGCATCAGGTTGGCGCTCAACGTGGTGTAGGTGACGATGTGGATGCGGGGGCCGAAGGTCCCGATCAGGATGCCGAGGATGATCGGGCCGCCTGCGAGTCCCAGTTTGACGGGGAGGCTGATACCCGGTACCGCGAAAGGGATGCTTCCCAGCAGCAGGCCCAGGAGCAAACCGATGAAAACCGGAATCAGGTTGGGTTCGTCGAGCTGTTTGACGGCATTGCCGAGGATTTTTTCGACGCCTTCGATCGCCTGCGCTTCACCCACTACCGTCAGGCTGTCGCCCAGTTGCAGCGTGAGATCGGGCGTGGCGAGCAGTTGTACGCCCGAACGATGCACCCGGCTGATGTTGATGCCGTACAGGTTTCGCAGACGCAGCGAGCTGAGTTTGCGGCCGTTGATTTCGGGGCGGGTGACGATGATCGACCGGGAGATGAGCTGGCTGTCCAATGCGTTCCAGTCGATGTCGTGCGTATTCCAGTCTTTCTGTACCCGCTCGCCGAAGAGGAGTTCCAGTGCCTGCACGTCGTCCGGCGAGGTGATTACCAGTACCAGATCACCCGATTCGAGGGTCGAGTCCGAAGTCGGAATCGAAACCTGCCCGGCACGCCAAAGGCGGGAGATGACGAAATGGTGGTGGCTGTATGCCGCGACGTCGCGGATGCTTTTGCCGACGACGCCGGGGTTGGAAATCTTGAATTCGACGATGAAGATATTCTTTTTATGTTCGGCGTCCGGTTGCGGAATGTCCGAGGGCCGGGCGAAGAGTTTGCGTACGGCGATGATGCCCAGAATCACGCCTACGACACCCAGCGGGTAGGTCAATGCACAGCCCAGCGTGGCGTTGTTGCTGTCCAACTGCATCTGCGAGAGCATCTGTCTGTCTCTTATACACATCTGACGCTCCGACGACTTAATAGG
>ERZ1026940.458-NODE-458-length-14117-cov-5.430878_pt1 | contig 14117 bp, 10 predicted proteins | sample MGYA00519306_ERZ1026940 | MGnify/ENA primary metagenome ERZ1026940 (study PRJEB26926, sample SAMN06164613) | human gut metagenome | biome: ENVO:00009003; feature: ENVO:2100002; material: ENVO:00002003 | host: Homo sapiens | place: USA | collected 2012 ...
CGGTCTCGTGGGCTCGGAGATGTGTATAAGAGACAGGTCGTGGCGCTTTTGACGAATACCGGCTCGTCGGCGGGCGTGCTGCCGGGCGTGAAGTCGAACTGGTTGCCGGATGCCGTCGTTACGGTAAACTGCGCGTCGTGGAAATAGTTGAGGAACTGTTCCGTGGCGCGGACCACCGTCTGCGAGTTGGCGATCGTAGCGGTCATCTCCACCGTCGCAGCGCGGCGGGGCAGCACCTCGACGCTCTTCTCCGCGGCATAATAGGGCTTGTCGATTCCCTCCGCATCGGGGTCGCCGTGGGCGACGGAGACAGTGTAGGCGCCCATCCGGAAGACGGTTTCGCTTTGCTCGAATTCCGCGAGCGTATCCCATTTTTGCGTCCCCGATTCTCCGGTGACCGTAAGCGTGAAATCGCCGGCTTGGGGGACGGAGGGCGCGGCCGGCATCCGGGAAGTGTCGTCCGATGCGGCGTCGATCGAACCGTCGGCGGTGCAGCTGACCTTCAGCGTGCCGTATTCCGTGCCTTCAGCCTTGTTTTCCGTGGAGCATCCGGCCGCCAGCAGGGCCGCCGATGCCATTAAGTATATGAGTTGTCTTTTCATGGTATTCCGGTCGTTCAATGGTGAGTGTTGTCGGTCGTGCCGTTTGCGGACGGCGCTGCCGGTTCGGCAGCCGCATCTGCCGCTTTGACTGTACCTGCCGGGGCGCCTTTATACGAAACGTCCCGAAGCGTCTGTTTGGGTCGGGATGTTTGGTTTTTTGTTCGCATGGATGCATGCCTTTTATTGACAATGTGCAAAAATAGGCATGCGCCGCGGATTTGTAAAATAAATTCAACGAACGGCGCATTTTTCATCACGAACACCCGACACGCTGCATGCCGTCGGGCCGGATTCTCCTCTCTTCGGGTGTCTTTCCGCTGCCGGGAAATGGCTTGCGCGCCCTTCTTTCGCGGTGCGGGCGGTACCTGAATAAAAGAACCTCCCTGCAATCGCAGGGAGGTCGGGGGTGAAGGCCGCGGGGCCTTCGGGTTTGTTATCGGAGGATTAGTATACCCACTCGAAATCGTCTACCCAGAGTTTGTTGGTTGAGCAGCCATTGAAAAACTCCCCATAAGCATTACATGCGCACGAAATTACAAGTGAATACTTGCCGTCGGTAGGCTTGGCTGTCTTGTCGTAGTAATTGATCGGAATGTCGATTGTCTGCCAATCGGTTTTCCCTTTTTCAATCCAAAGCGAACCGTAGCCTATTATTTTGCCTTCACCGGGATCGGTAGTCGTTTCCGGATCCCATGAACCGATGACAGTAGCAGGAAGTCCGCTTTTTACTTCAAGAGTTGAGGTTACAGTATGAGGACCGGTCCAGTCAACGACTGCAACAAATATGCGGGCTTTGTCAGGACTGTTTTTAGGGATATTTACCGTTGTTGTTGTGTTGACATAATCTACATTGTCGACTTCAGCTTTATAGCTGACCCGCATGGCGCTGGGACGTGATTTCCAAGGATATATTTGTCCGAAACGGACGTCGCCGCCGGTGCCATTTTGGGTAAATTGTCCGAAAAATAAGTTTCCGGCAGTTAATAATTTTCCGAAGACATAAGTGTTTTGGGTTCCGGATGTTAAGTATGCACATTTCCCGGAATTACCGTCAGCTTGTTGGCACAACCAGCAAGCCGATAGCACTTTGTTGTTACCACTGCCCCATGTTTCGGAGGTTTTGCTTGCGTCTTGCAGGATAAAGCACGGAAGAGCCGTATTTTCCATATTCCCTTCTGGAATAATCTGATCTGTTTTCGTTGTGAATTGGCCTTTGTATTCTGTGCCGTCTACGGTCAATTTGTAATCGTACGTATTATTTGCGAAAACGCCGGTTCCTTCCGTAATGCGCCAAAACGGTTGTACGCTGTTGGGGGTAGTCCAGTCCGCCGCCGTAAATTGCGTGCCCCAGTCGGGTTTTATTTCCGCTTTTGTATTGTTTCCGGTAATTTCGGCGGTCTGCCATTCCGTATCTGAAGCGGTCGATTTCTTATATTGCACGGAAACGGATGTCGCATCGGCAGGGATGTTCAAGGTAAACGATGCTGTATTGGCCCAAAGGTCTGCGTCGTTGTTGTAAGTAATGGGGGAAACGACTGTTTTTACGTATTTCAGCGTGATGACTGTTTCCTGCCCTGCATTGTCCGTGACGGTGAACTTGAAATCGGAGTTCGTCGTTTCGGTCATCTCGGCGCAGACCATGGCGAGCATGTCTATCAGACCGCCGATCTGGAAATACACATGCTGCTGGTTGAGCAGTTGTGCCGGAGTCGGAAAGCCGAGTTGGGCAAGCATGCTTGCCATCTCTTCCGTCGCGGGACTTGTTAAATCCATGGATTCGGCAAGGTTGACCAAGGGAAGCAGTGTTGCCAAGGGAGCGGAAGCGATATCCACCTGCATCGACTTGATGCCGCCCGGTGCGCTGACCCGGATATCGGCGCTGTTGCCGCTTTCGGCCAGCTCGACGGGGGGCGTAAGGTCTTCGTGGCCGAGCCACTCGACGGTCGGAGCTGCGGCTTTGGTGAATGATGCGGTCTGATCCACCGTGTAGACCCAGTTGGCGACGACGGGCGTCGATCGGGTGATTGTGAAGCTTGCTGCGTTGCCTTTGTCGGTGCAGGCCGAGAAGGTCAGAGCGCCGTAGCTGTCATCAGGGAGCACGTTGAAAAAGGTTTCGCTGTAATCGGCCGAAGGAGCCGTGCCGTCGGCGTAGGTGACGGTGATGTGCTCCGAGTCGATCGAGATGGGAGAGCCCGTTGCGGAGGTGCCTTCGGCGACCAGCGTCGGGTTGATCGCCGAAGGATCGTATGCGGCGTTCGGGTCCGAGGGAACGGTGAAGGTCAGCTGCTCGGAGGCGATCGGTTTTTCCGACGTCAGCATGACGGAGGCTATTTTCTCCGACGCAGCGCCGCCTTGCAGTTTGAGCGCGAGGATCGAGGTGATGCGGTGAAGATTGAACTTTACGGCATTCCCTTCCGGTGTTTTGCCCGGCTCGGCGTCGTTGTGGGTAATGGCGTCGGCGGCCATGATGTCGAATTCGCTGTTGTATTTGTTTCCGTTCTGGGTGCGCAGGGCGCTGAAAGGAACCGTTACGGTCGTGCCGGAAACAGCTGCGTTTCCGTTGTGGGGGTAGAAGGCGCGGTACGCCCAAGTGCCTGCGGTGCCGGTGAGCGAGCCTGTAAAAGCCTTGCTGTCTGGGGCGTACGTAAATTGCAGGAGCTTCGTGAAGTCGTTGGCGAGAACGCCGAGGTTGTCTTCGCCGTTCCATGTACCGGTAAGACCGGTGCCGAAATCGACGTTGATGTCGGCGCGGCTTTGTTCGCGGGGAGCGATATCGGCGAGAAAACCGACGGCAGTTGCTCCGTCGCCGGATGTTGCGGGAACTTCCTCGTAGGTGCTGCACGCGCCGAGGAGAAGCGCTGCGGTCAGCGTTAAAAGAGAGACTTGTTTTTTCATGGCTGCCGGTTTTTTATTCGTTTTCGCCCAAATAAAAATCGTCGTAGCAGCTCAGGGGGCTGATTCCGTCGGAGGAAGGGACGTCTCCGGACGTGGCAAATCCTTTTTCCGCGGCGACCTCAATCGTCTCGATCATCGGGGCGGAGTATTTCCCCCCCCCTTTCGTGGTTGATACAATTCCCATGGTATGCAATAGTTTAAAGTTTTATGACAAAAATAGACGGGAATTGGTTCTTTTGAAAATAAATTCAACGAACGGGCAGTGTTTCATCACGAAAAGGCATATTTGCCTTGTGGAACCGGAATCGATTGCGGCAATATTACAAGGCGGTGGAAATTAACAAGAAACCTCCCTGCAGGCGCAGGGAGGTCGGGGTGAAGGTTGCGGGGCCTTCGGGTTTGTTATCGGGAGATCAGTATACCCACTCGAAATCGTCTACCCAGAGTTTGTTTGCGTCGCATCCGGTCAGGTAGTCGCCCAGATAGCTGGTCGCGGTCGAAATGACCAGCGTGTAGTTGCCCGTCGGAGGCGTGTCCGTCTTTTCGTAATAGACGATCGGAAGCTCCAGATCCTTCATGCTGCCGGTGTGAGACTCCGTGATGTAGGCGGAACCGTAGCCGATGATTTTGCCTTCGTTCAGGCTCGATACGGTTTCGGGGTCCCAGAACGTCGTCTTGTCTACCGAAGTGCCCGATTGCACTGCATGGCGGTCGCTCCATTCGACGATACAGACGAAGATGCGTCCTTTGTCGATGCCGGTGCTTACGGGCGGATCGTTCTTGACCCGGTTGATTTCGCCTATCTCGGCGGCGTATTTCAGTTTGAGGGCGGCGGGACGTGCGGAATAGGTGTACGGCTGTCCGAATTGTGCGTAACCGACCGTGCCGTCCATCACGAAATCTCCGGTGTAGAGGTTGCCCGCAGCGAATGCGATGACTGCATACTTCGCGGCGAGTTGCGCGCAATAATCACCGACCATGCCGGGATATGTTGCCTGAGTGCATAATTTGTCGGTTCCCGAACTGGTCATATAGCCGTTGTTGCCGCTGTCCCAGAATTTGTCGGTCCCTGTTGCGTCTTCGTATTTGACGGCATTCGGATAGGGTACGTTGGTCGAACCTATGATCTTTTTCATCGATTTCGTGCTCCAGCTCTCCATGCCTGCATTGGGAATGATGTCGCCGAGGTTGTTTTTGGGCGTGAATTCGCCCGAAGCGACCGTTGCGCCGTCGGCGAGCAGTTGGTATTCGTAGCTCTTGCGGGCGAAGATGCCGGTCTTGGGATCGACGCTATGGATCGTCAGCCCCGCTTCGTTGGTGCCGGTGGTCCAGTCGGGGCTGATCAGGGCCGTGCGGCTGCCGTCGTCGTTCGGCCCGGAGACGCTGGCGGCGTTCCATGCGCTTTCGCCCTTGATGCGGTACTCCAGTGCGACGCTGCCGGCGTCGGCGAACTGATTGCTGATCGTCAGCGAGGCGGTGTTTTTCCAAAGGTCCGTTTGATCTACCCGCACGAGCGCCGGGGCCGTGAAGGTCAGCGATTGCTCGGTCACCTGCCCCGCGAGATCGGTTACCTTGACGTCGAAGACGTGTTCGCTGCCGGGGTCGGGACCCAGCAGAAGGATCATCGGCACGAGTGACGTGATGTCGAAAACGCACTCTTTTTTGTATTGTATTTCGGTCTGGCAGCTGAGTCCGAGATCGGCGAAGGAGATTCCCTCGATGACTTCGGAATCGTTGAACAGATTGAGTTTCGAAATGCCCAGCATGCTCAGTACGGGCGACGAAACATCGACTTCCAGACCGGCAATGCCTCCCGGTACATGGATGTTGATGGCGGCGGAGTAGGTGAGCTGGTTGTTGTCGTCCACGGTGATTTCGTGCGTTTGGTCGATATCCTGTCCGGGCCAGTCGAACGACGGAGCTTCGAGCGGAGCGAAGACGGGCGTTTCGGCGCGCTTGTAGAGCTTGCCTGCGGCGAACGGTTTGTCTGCCCCGCGTTCGATGGCGACCGTACCGATCCGGGTTGCCGTAATCACGTCTACAGTCAGTTTGTCGTAGCTCCCCGGCATGATGTTGAAAAAGGCGTTGATGTCGTTGGCGTCGGGAGCCGTGCCCTGCTCGAAGCCCAGCGCGATGACGTTCGACGGAGCGGTTTGGCTGAATGCAAGCCCGGATCCCGTGTCCGAAATGTCGAAGTCGATGCTCTCGGCCGAGAGCGTCTGGGCTTCGTTCTCCGAAGTCAGCAGCAGGTAGCGGACTTTGTCGGCATTGGCGCCGCCTTTCACCTCCAGATTGAGAATCGAGGTCAGGCGGCTGAGGGTGAATCGGATCGGATCGCCTTCGTCGGTTTTGCCCGGTTCGGCATTGGCGAAGCTCAGGATGGGGGCCGCCAGCGCGTCGGAGGCGCAGTTGAAAGCGTTGCCGCTTTGGGTGCGCAGGTTGCCGAACGGAATGCTGGCTTTGGTGCCGTTTACGGTCGCATGGGGATAGAAAGCCATGTATTGCCACGCACCGCTCTGCGCCGGCAGCTCTCCTTCGAATGCGAAGTCGTTGTTGTTGTAGGTGAACGGCCGAAGTTCGGGAGTTGAGCCGGGGGCGGTGAAAAGAATTCCCATGGCGTCGTTCTCTTCCCAATATCCGGTAAATGTGCTTTCCCCGACGGAGATGCCGGCACGGGTTTCGGCGTCGTCGGCGACATCGGCAAGGAGCTTTACGGACGTATTGCCGGCGCGCGCCGGATCGTTCGTCTCGTCGTAACTGCTGCAGCCCGCAAACAGTGCGGCCGCAGCGAGGATTGACAGAGCTTTATGGAAGTTTTTCATAGCTGCGCCGTTTTTTATTCGTTATCCAAATAGAAATCGTCGTAGCTTGCGCCGGTCGGCTCTACGCCGCCGCCGGGGAAGGAGTTGGCAAATCCCTTTTCGGGCTGCACGTCGATCTGTTCGAGCAGGGGTGTGACATAGCACAGCTTCCCCGCCCGGTGGGTGGTTACATTCTTCATAGTCAAAATCTGTTAATTGCGTCGAAAGCAAATGTAGGAAGGTCCTGACTAAGATGAAAATAAATTCAACGAACCGGCGGATTCTTCCAATGAACCGGTAGATTTGGCGGACGGCGGACGGACTGAAATGGTTTAAGAAAGAGCGAAAAGGTGTGCTTAGCGAACGATAAAGGCCGCCCGACGATTCGGACGGCCTTCATATCGAGCCTTTCGGACGGTTATTTTACGTATTTGTTCAGCCAGCCGAAGAACTCGCGGTTCCATACGAGCGAGTTCTGGGGTTTGAACACCTGATGGGCTTCGTTTTCGAATTCCACCAGACGGGCCGGGATTCCGCGGACGCGGGCGGCGGTGAACGCTTCGAGCGACTGCGTGTAGGGGATGCGGAAGTCGTATTCGCCCGTGAAGATCAGCATGGGCGTGTCCCATTTCTCGACGAATTTGTGCGGCGAATTGGCGTAGGAGCGCTGTGCGACTGTGTTCGACCGATCCCAGTAGGGGCCACCGTAATCGTTGTTGATGAAGAACAGCTCCTCGGTTTGGCCGTACATTGACTCGAAGTTGAAGATGCCGCAGTGCGAGATAAAGGCTTTGAACCGTTTCTCGTGGCATCCGGCGAGAAAATAGACCGAATATCCGCCGTACGATGCGCCGACGCATCCCATGCGGTTTTCGTCGGCCCAAGGCTCTTTCGCCACGTCGTCGATGGCCGAGAGGTAGTCGCGGATGTTCTGGCCCGAATAGTCGCCCGAAATCTGGTCGAGCCACTCCTGTCCGAACGAGGGCAGGCCGCGGCGGTTGGGCGCAACGACGACGTAACCCTGCGCCGCCATCAGCTGGAAATTCCAGCGGTAGCTCCAGAACTGCGAAACGACGCTCTGCGGACCGCCCTGACAGTAGAGCAGCGTGGGGTATTTCTTGGCGGGATCGAAGTCGGGCGGCAGGATCACCCACGTCAGCATCTGTTTGCCGTCGGTGGTCCTGACCCAGCGTTTCTGCACCTCGCCCATTCTGATATTGTCGTAGACGGGTTTGTTGATGGCCGAAATCTGCGTCAGCGTGCCGTCGGCGGGATTCACGTCGAAGAACTCCGTGGCCATCGAGATCGTACACATTTCGGCGGCGATCCTGTCGCCCGCCATCGAGAAGGCGTTGATGTCGTGGTCGCCGCGGGTCACCACTTCGACTTCGCCGACCGAAGGCGCGATGCGGCATATCTGGTGCGTGGCTTCGATCGGGGCGATGAAGTAGAGCATGTCGCTGCCGCTCCAGACGACGTTCATGGCGTTGTAGTCGAAATCCTCGGTCAGGTCCTGCATTTGGGCCGTCTGGCAGTCGTAGAGGAACAGGCGCGCCTTGTCCGACTCGTTGCCGGCACGGCGCTGCGAGAGGAAGGCGATCTGCCGGTCGTCGGGCGACCAGACGGGGTATTTGTCGTAACCCGCCATCGTGGCCATGTCCGCGATCGGTTCGCCGGTATTGACGTTTACGGGTTTGCAGATGTTCTGCGTCACGCCGTTTTCGAGGACGTAGACGAAGATGTCCGAATCGGTCGAAACGGCGTACTCGGTGCCGGTCAGCGGCTTGCAGGTGTACGCCAGCATCGTTCCGGCGTTGTTCCACGCGATTTCGGCCATGTCGAAGTAGGGCGCCAGCGGAGCGTCCCACGCGGCGTCCTTGCCGATGATGTCCACGCCGGGTTTCAGCCCCTCGGCTCCGAAGTCGCCGACGAAGATATGCAGGTAGGAACCTTCGTCCCAGTAATTCCAGTGGCGGGCCATCAGGTCGTCGTAGATGCGGGCCTTCGATTTGTCCATGTCCTTGTAGACGTCCGACGACTTGCGGTCGCAGACCTCGACGCGCTGTACGTACCATGCCTTGTCGCCGCGGGGGCTGATGCCGAAGCCTTCGACGTCCTTGTCGAACGCCGAGAGCTGTCTGGCGTTGCCGCCTGCGGGCGTCATTTCCCATACCTGCATCGAGCCGCTGCGGTCCGAGAGGAAGTAGATCTTCTCCCCGTCGGCGCTCCACTTGGGATCGGCGTTGTTCGACGCGGTGTCGGTCAGGCGCGTCACGGCCTTGGTCGCAAGGTCTTCGACCCAGATGGTCGTCACGCCGCGGTTTTCGGCCATGTTGTAGTCGGTCTGCGCATAGAGGAGCGTACGCCCGTCGGGCGAGAGCGACGAGGAGCCTGCACGGCTCATTTTCCACATCACCTCAGGGGTGAGAATGCCTGCGGCGATCTCATCGGCCGTCAGGGCATTGTCGATGGTAAGGGGCTGCGGCCGCCTGTTGTCGCATGCGCTCAGTCCCGTAGCTGCAATAGCCATAAAAAGGAGTAATTTTTTCATTTTCGGTCGGGTTTCTTCTATTTATTCGTATTTTTGCATTCAAATCCGATCGGCATGAACCATACCGTATATTTTGCAGATAAATCCGTGATTTTCACTTCGGATGCGCCCGGCGGCGAATGCTATGCCGTCGTGCCCGCGGATCCGGCGGACCTATCACGAGCGAAGGTAACGAAAATTCTCGAATCGCACAACTGCGTCGCAGTCGTTTCTGCCGATCCCGACGCGGCGTTCCGCTTTTTTGCGGCTGATTTTACGCAGATCGAAGCGGCGGGCGGCGTGGTGGTGAACGACCGCGGCGAGTGGCTGATGATGCGCCGCAACGGCCGCTGGGACCTGCCCAAGGGACATCTCGAATGCGGCGAGCGCATCGAAGCGTGCGCCGCGCGCGAAATCGCCGAGGAGACGGGCGTGTGCGCCGAACCGGTGCGGCCGCTGTGCCGGACGTGGCACGCCTATTATTTCCCGAAGACCGAACGCTGGGAGCTGAAACGCACCCATTGGTACGAACTGCGCGCGGCGGCCTGCGGCGACCTCGTACCGCAGACCGAAGAGGGGATCGAGACGGTCGTCTGGTGCGCTCCGGCCGAAGCGATGGCTCATGCCGCCGGGAGTTTCCCTACGGTGCGCACCGTGCTCGAACGGCTCGAAACCTGTCTGTCCGCCGATAAAAAACCATAACCCATATGCTTTCAATCTCCGCTTCCGCCTATCCCGACTCGAAGCCCCATTATGCGATCCTCGACGGTCTGCGCGGCGTCGCGTCGCTGGTCGTCGTGGCCTTTCATCTTTTCGAGGCGCATGCTGCGAGCCATGCCGACCAGATCATCAACCACGGCTATCTGGCCGTCGATTTCTTCTTCGTCCTTTCGGGCTTCGTCATCGGCTATGCCTACGACGACCGCTGGGGACGCATGACCTACCGCGATTTCTTCAAGCGCCGTCTGATCCGTCTGCATCCCATGGTGGTGATGGGCATGCTGATCGGCGCCGCGGCGTTCTACTTCGGCGCAGGAGGACCTTACGAAATGATCGCCGGCGTTCCGGTCGGACGCATGCTTCTGATCCTGCTGCTGGGGTGCCTGATGATTCCCGTGCCGCCGTCGATGGACATTCGCGGCTGGAGTGAGACCTATCCGCTGGACGGCCCCGCATGGTCGCTTTTCTTCGAGTATATCGCCAATATCTGCTATGCCCTTGTCCTGCGGCGGCTTCCGAAACTGTTGCTGGGGGCGCTCGCCGTTGTCGCGGCATGCTTTACGGTGCGTCTCGCCGTGACACAGGGCGATATGATCGGCGGCTGGGCGCTCGACGGCGAACAGCTCGGCGTAGGTTTCACGCGGCTGGCCTATCCGTTTATCGCCGGACTGCTGCTGTCGCGCGTCGGAAAGCTGATCCGTCTGCGCGGCGCTTTCTGGCTTTGCAGTCTCTGCGTCGTCGCCGTGCTGGCCATGCCGCATCTGGGGACGGACCGCTTGTGGCTGAACGGTCTCTACGACGCCGTGTGCATCATCGTCCTCTTCCCGCTGGTCGTAGCGGCCGGTGCGGGCGGCAAAGTCACGGACCGGGTGTCGAAAAAGGTCTGCGGTTTCTTGGGCGACATCTCCTATCCGCTGTATATCACGCACTATCCGTTCGTCTATATTTACACTGCGTGGGTGGTCGATACCCGTCCCGCATGGCCCGAAGCGCTGGGGTACGGCGCGCTGGTTTACGGAGGCAGCATCCTGCTGGCGTGGTTGTGCCTGCGTCTGTACGACGAACCGGTGCGCGGGTGGCTCAAACGCCGCTTCATGCAGCGCAAACCGGTGCAGGGGTAATTTTGTCGTACGGACGGCCCCTGCCGGGTGAAGATTCCCGGTTACAGCAAAGACCTGCCGATTTCGGCAGGTCTTTGCTGTTAAGGATGGTTGCGGAGCGGTTGCAGGATAGATATGGACCGGTTGCAGAGCGGTTTCGGGCCTGTTGCAGAGGGGGCTGACGGGGGCGTCGGATTGTTGTGAATTCGTTACTGTGCTGTTGCAGGACAGTCGCGGGCGTTCGGACCGGGCGAACGGGGCGTTGAGCGATTCGCTCATGCCCGGCCGCCGCTTTTTCGTGTCGTCAGTTCGATCTCTCCGTCAGTTTCTCCTGCACCTCGTACGCTTCCGCGATCAGGTCGCGCGGGTAGTCGTACATTTCCAGAATCCGGATGGCGTTGCGGGTGGTGAGCGGTCCCGTGTGCAGCCGGTAGTCGAAGACCAGCTTCCCGCCGATCACCTCCTCGCGGAAATGGTGCAGCTCGTAGCCGTCTTTGCGGAGCAGCTCCGCCAGCTCGACGTCGTGCGTCGATACCAGCACGAGATGCGGTCCCCGGTTGAGATGCGCCAGTACGGCTTTTCCGGCGGCGATGCGTTCGGTCGTGTTCGTGCCCTTGAAAAGTTCGTCGAGGGCGAACAGACACGGCGCCGGCTCCTGCGATGCGTCGATGAACCGTTTGACGGTCAGCACTTCCTGTAGGTAATAGCTCGTCCCTTCGGCGATGTCGTCCGAGATGCGGATCGAGCTGTAAATTTTCATGTACGGAGCCGTGTAGGCCTCGGCGAAGCAAATGTCGAGCGTCTCGGCCAGCAGGGCGTTGAGCACCAGCGTGCGGATGAACGTGGTCTTGCCCGACATGTTGGAGCCGGTGAGCAGCAGCCCCGTGCCGTCCAGCTCCAGCGTGTTGGGTACGCAGTTCTCGATGAGCGGATGTACGACCTCCTCGGTCCGCAGGTATTTCCCGTCGGTGAATTCCGGGCGGCAGGTCGGCGTTTCGCCGCGCAGGCGTGCCGCCGAAATCGCGGCGTCGGTCTCTCCGATGAACCGGAACAGTCCGTGGATGGCGTCGCGGCGCGCTATGATGCTGCCGATGAAGCGGTGGAAGAGAATCACCTCGACGTTGAAGGCCGCCTTCAGCAGTTCCAGCACCAGCCATACGGCCGCGGCCAGCTCGTTGGCGCTGTCGCCCTGCGTGCCGACCACGCGGCTGCGCCGTTCGACCTCGGAGACCTGACGGATGACCTGCAGGGCCTCCTCCGTGCCGGGAACCTCCTCGGCCGCGAGATGCCGGGCGGTCCGCAGCGCCAGCGTCAACTGTTTCACGGCCGAAGCATAGATCGAAATGTTGAGCTTGTTGCTGTAATGGATATACATGTTCGCGGCGAAGACGGCAAGAAACAGCAACAGCAGCAGCGGATAGAGAAAGCTCAGCAGCAGTGACGCCACGGCTGCGGCCGAGAGCAGGTAGACGAGAGCGATGCGGCGCACCTGCTCCGGCTTGTCGAAAATCAGGTTTTGCAGGTCGTAGGCGTCGTCGTCCGAGAGCCGCGAAAGGTGTTTCGCGCATTGTTCGGCATGTCCGGCATTCCCGGCGAAATGATCCGTCCTGCGGCCGAACTCCCGCACCTCTTCCGTGCCGCGCAGGGTCCTCAGCCGGGCGTACAGGTATTGCTGTCCCGGCTTGGAGGCGGTGCGGTCGATGCGCTCGAATACGGCGTTGAGGTCGAGGTCGGCCGTGGTCTCGGCGTCGATGGTCTGAAAAAAGCTCTCTTCCGAAGAGACGTTGTAGAAATAACGGCTTGTCAGGTCGAAATTACACGCGGCCCGTTTTTCGCCGGACGCTCCGGGAAGCCCCAAAAAGGTTGTCAGGTATGCAGTAGGTTTCATGGTCGCGTGTCGGTTGTTCAGGCGTCCGACCGGAACGGCCGGTCGGACGCGGGGCGGTCGGCGGGGGAGCCGTGTCGCATGCGGTCCCGCATTCCGTGCCGCCTCTCCGTTAATATTGCGGTGCGGCGTTCATCGCCTTGGCGATGCCTTCGGCGATCTGATCCAGTCCGCCTTGGAGTTTGCCGCCGATCATCATTTTCATCATCATATTCAGCTCGATGTGCAGCACCAGCCGCATGCGGGTGTCGGTGTCCGAGACCTTGTGGAGCTGAATCCAGAATGCGAAGTCCATCGGCACTCCGCCGCCGTCGGCGACGATCTTGACGTGCCGGGGCGCTTCGCGCTCCTCCATGCGGAGCTTTACGGTGAAGCCTTTGGCTTTGAACGAGCAGGTGTCTTCGGTCGCCTGCCACTCCTCGACCTTGTCGGCCACGGCGGGCGTCAGGTTGTCGAAACGGCTGATGACGGCGTAAATCTGTTCGGCGGGACGCAAAATCTGTTGCTGTTTGGAGATATATTCCTGCATGGTTGTATTGAATGGGTGAATCGGATTTCAGCGCAGGGCCGGCCGGAGTTTATCCCTTCCGGAGCCTGCCGCCTGCAAAAGTAGTGATTTTTCGCGGGACGGGCAAATTGTCCGCCGCCGGCGGCGGAACATGAACCGCCCGGCAACCTGCCCGGTGTAGCGGGGCGTGTTGCCGGGCGTATGTGCAGGCTCGGAGTGTCAGTCGATCTCGAACGTGCGGGCCGTGTCGCTGTCCACGGTGATGCGTACCGTCATCGCGTTGTCGGGCAGCAGCTGCTCGATCTTTTCGGGCCATTCGACCAGACAGAGGTCGCCCGAATAGAAATACTCTTCGTAGCCGAAGTCGTAAGCTTCGCGGACGTCGTTGATGCGGTAGAAGTCGAAATGGTGGATGCGGCGGCCGCCCTTGCCCTTGTACTGGTTGACGATGGCGAACGTGGGGCTGGTTACGGTGTCCGTCGCGCCCAGCTGCGCGGCGATTTCGCGGATCAGCGTCGTTTTTCCGGCGCCCATTTCTCCGCGGAAGGCGACTACCGTGCGGCGGCCGAGGGCTTCGATGACCGCTTCGGCGACGTCCGGCAGGTCGTCCTGCGAGGTGATATGGATGGTCTTCATCTATTGTTTGGGTTTTAAGACGATGTAGGGCACGATCATCTCTTCCATCGAGATGCCGCCGTGCTGGAATGTATTGCGGTAGTAGCGGATATGGCGGTTCGCGTCGTTGTTGTAAACCAGAAAATCCGAATTGTAGGCGAAGATGTAGCTCGACGTGAGGTTGCTCGACGGAAGCTGCACGTCTTCGGGCTTGAGTACTTCGTAGACGTCGCGGGAGTTGTAGGCCAAGTTGCGGCCCGTTTTGTAGCGCAGGTTGGCCGAAGTCTCGCGGTCGCCGGTCACCTTCACCGGATTGTCCACGCGGATGGTGCCGTGGTCGGAGGTGATGACCACCGTGTGTCCCCGTTCCGAGAGGAGTTTGAGGATGGTGTAGAGGTCCGAATGTTCGAACCACGAGCGCGTCAGCGAGCGGAACGCCGCGTCGTCCTCGGTGAGTTCGC